>Ga0078972_1000197_pt1 | contig 247026 bp, 233 predicted proteins | sample YelNatPaOPGAMG01_FD_67568 | JGI IMG/M metagenome (GOLD analysis project Ga0078972, IMG submission 67568) | Hot spring thermophilic microbial communities from Obsidian Pool, Yellowstone National Park, USA - OP-RAMG-01 (SPADES assembly) (version 2) | ecosystem: Environmental > Aquatic > Thermal... | reverse complement strand
TGGACGATAACCAATTGAGACAACAACTACATCTGCAGGTATTTTCTCCCCATTTTCAAGTTCTACTCCTTCCGCTTTTTCTTTGCCATAAATCTTTTTTACTGTTCTACCTGTTATTATTTTTATTCCCCTTTGTTTTAGCTTCCCTTCTGCCTTAATTCCAAATTCTTCACAAAAATTTAAAAGTAAGCAATGTGGAAGCATCTCTATTATTGTTATATCTTTTTTAATGTTTGATAAATCGTCCGCAAGTTCTAATCCTATAAAACCACCACCAATTATGACAACCTTGTTGGCGTTTCGTAATGCTTTCTGCAAAACTTCAACTTCTTCATATCTCTTGTGAACTTCAAATACATTCTTTAAGTTTGTACCTTCTATTGAAGATGGAATAAAAGGCAAAGAGCCAGTGGCTAAAATAAGTTTATCATACTCGTAAGAATTCCCAGAAGCAGTAATGACTTTTTTACTATTTCTATCAACATTAACAACATCATCAATCACAACCTTTGCTCCTTGATTAGTTAGAAGTGCATATGGCATTAAATCTTTATCACAACTTTCTAGCGTAGCTGCTAAGTATGGTATCGCACATGGTATGAGTGTTTTACCTTCACTCTTTACAAGAAGAATGGCTTTATCTTTGTAAAGCATTCCAGCTGTAAGCGCAGCTGTAAATCCGCTTGCACCTCCACCAACGATCACTATGTCGTACTTATTTTCGTTTTTCATAGTCTTTCAGTACTTTATTTATAATGTTAATATTTAAGTTTTTCAATTGTTTATATGAGAGTGACCCACATGGAGGAGATAGCTCTAGACAGCGCATACCTAGCGAGATGGGTGTGCGAAATGCTGGCAAAGATAGGGGTCGAGAGCATGCTTATCAAGCCGAAGAGGAACGCTACAGCAAGGTCTCGAGGCTCGCAAGCATGGAGGAGGATGATCCTCAAAGACAGGGAGAACTTGAGAAATACAACGACATAAGGCCAAAGGCTGAAACAACGATTAGCTCAGTCAAGAGGACTATAGCTTACTGGCTCAGGATCAGGAAGAAGACGATGCAAAGGAAGGGGGGCTGCATTTGCATAATAGCGTACAACGTCGTCAGAGCTGTCGTAAACCTGCTCAGGTTAATATGAAATAGAGCCCTCGTTAAAGCTTCTTTGAAAATTTAAATAGTAGTACTGTACTACTATTATTTTCATGAAGCTTGTTTCGGTGACGAGAAAGGGACAGGTTACGATACCTGAAGAAGTTAGAAAAAAGGTAGGGATACAGTTGGGCACTAAACTACTCGTCGACAGTATAGGGAAGGAGTACGTTTTGATGAAAAAGGTTGAGATGGCTAGGTCTATAGATGAGCTGCAGAGGATAGGGAGGAGAATCGCGAAACAGCGTGGGTTGACCCCCGAGGAGATTCGTAGAGAGATAGAGAAGATCAGGGCTGAAATATGGAAGGAGAAGTATGCCAGACGTTATGGTTGATAGCAATGTCATCTACTCAGGCCTGGTTTTTAAAGGTAAGCCTGCCCAAGTACTGAAAGTGATTTTGGACAGGAAAATGCTGTTGATCATTCCGGAAGACCAGTTTGAAGAATTATACATTTTGTTTAAAAGGAAATCGCCCGATTCCCTATATTTACTTAAGGCCTACGTTTCACTGCAGCGCGTAAAAGTAGTTTCTGCAGAGAAATATCTGAGGAGGATTAAAACGGCTTTAAAATTAACTAGAGATAGGAAAGATGCGCCGTACTTGGCATGCGCTCTCCTAATTAAACCCAAATATCTTGTAACAGGTGACAAAGATTTTCAAACCGAAAACATAAAGCGGAGGCTAAACGTACTTACACCCGGAGAATTTTTGGCAATCATCAACAAGTATTAGGGTCCCGATCAGAAGATAATCTCAGCGCTCTCGCTAAAATAAATATCGGCCTCAGTGACAAGTTTTTTTAAAGGTTTGGGGAAAATGTGGAGCATATGGCAAAAAGATGCGCTGAGGTCCATTTTGTAGGTGTTGTTGAGAGCGTTAAAGGAAATCGGGCAAAGATAATGGTTTTCCCAAAGTTTTGTGATGGCTTAAATGCATAGAGGATTTTTCACATCTGATAGTGCTTTATTGGCTCAACCCATGCGACAACGGGGAATAGAGGCGAACCCTGCTCGTATTCCCAAGGAAACATGCTGTGAACGTTTTAAAATACATCCTTTTAAGCAATAACGATCATCGATCGTGTGGATGCCGATGGTATTACAAATCGAGGTAAAACCAGTTATTGAAACGAAAGGTAGTGGAACAGTTTATTTCAATGACGAAACTCAAACCTCCACGGACTTCCAATTTCGATTACTTCCAAACGGTACGCTGGAAGTAGAAATTAATTTCCCAACCACATTCACAAAGTATTTCGAGATCTCCTTTAATAAATCAGTTGTACAATTCGAACTAAGAGGTAAAGCTAGCATATGGAGTAGAACAGAGCAGATAGTTCTTAGTGACTGCTATCTGACCTCCTTTGAATTCTTACCTTGGCAATCAATAAATGCATATATGCTCTGATGTATAACATGTTCGCCAGGGAGTAGATTAAGAAAAGATAGATGCCGAAGTAATTATGTTAGGAGATTTGGCGTGACAAACCTCTATAGGTTCCGGCTCGACCGGGCAAGTAGAGCAAGCTCAGACAAGAAATGCACTACCTCAGACAAGCTTTAAGACATCGCTGTGTTTATGGAACCTGCGGCCGGGTCATCTCTTTGTTTACTCCCGGACAAGTTTCTTTTAGAAATCCAATTTTTCCAAAAATTCCTTCGCGGTCACTATTTTCACTTTTCTAAATTCCCTTAGCGCAATTAAATGTTTATCTCCACTAATTAAATACTTTGCCCCTGCTTCGAGCGCGCACTCCAAAACTTTGTTGTCTGAAGGATCTATTTTTATGACATTAACCCTCACTTTTGGATTCACTACCTTTAATCTTTCCGTTAAGGATTTCAGTACAGTCCTCTTTTCCACTTCAGCTTTTTCAAATATCTTCTCAAATTTTGGATAAGTCAATACTCTTGCTAATTCTCTCAGTATTTCCTCGGAAGAATAGAATTCAACACTCTTCTCTTCCATCGCCTTAGAAATTTCCTTTGCTAAAGCTTTCTTAAATAGAAGCGATACGAGAATGTTCGTATCTAAGACTGCTTTGACCTTGCCCATCTTACTGCCTCTTCTATTAGCTTGTCTACGTTCACTTTCTTTTTCTCAGCAACGCTTGCTATTTTCTCAGACAATTCCTCCAGGCCTGGCCTTCTCGCCTTTTTTAGAATTATTTCCTCACCCCTGGTCATAACTATAATCTTCTCTCTTGGCAAAATTCCGAGCCTCTCTCTTATCTCCTTTGGAATTACAACCTGGCCTTTCGAAGAGACCTTCGTTACATCTTCTATTTTTTCCATATTTTTGGAATAGTTTTATTAGTATTTAAAGTTTTACAAGTCCAACTTTTACGCTCACATTTGGGAGGGTTGGAAAGTTATTCTGGTTCGCGTTCGAGATGAGGCAGGGTGGATGGGACCTTAGCATGCGCTTTGTCCATTAAATGACCGCATTAGAGAGAATCATCTTCGCAAAATGACTAACGCTAAGTTAAGTTCAATTCATTCCACTATTTTCGATTTGCCTTGCATCATAAAGGGGATAAAAGATGGCAGATTGTGTTCTGGAGTTGAAAAACGAATGTATGTACATGCAAATTTATTCGAGCATGATTAGAACAGAATCTATGATCTGCAAACAAGTGAATGTTGTAGAATCCGTCATCCTTACAGATGATGGCATCAAGGAAGCGGAGAGATTGAAGGGGATTCTCCTTCGAGCTGTAAGCAAAACGTACGGAAAGGAAGGGGAAAAACACCATGACTTCACCTCCCACAGATGCTGAGTCCATAGATGCTTTGATAAAGGAGACATCATCGACGCTGGCGATAGGGTCAGCAAGGAAGCAGCGCTGAAGGTACTGGATAGGAAGGCTGAGGCTCTGCCGTATCTCATCGAAATGGTGAAGGGGGGTAGGTACTGGCACACGGATGATGAGAACGAGAGCTGGGTTCCTTTAACGGCCTTGCACCTCCTATCCCTGACAAGAGAGGGGGAGGCGCTCGAAGCAATAATATACGCCATATACCACTACACCGAAGAGCTGGGCGATTGGCTCACTGAGGATGTCGCCTCGCTGCTAGCTTACTTCGGAGAGGCTCAATTCAACCGCATAGCGACTCTCGTCTCAGACAATAAGCTTGATCCCTTCGCTAGGGATGCTGCCGCAATGGCTATCGTAGTGATTGCGGAGAAGAGCGGCAAAGAAGCGCTCAGGAAAGCTACCATTGAGTGTCTTAGGAACGCTATATCGACAGAGAAAGACCGTACGGCCAGAACCCTCCTTGCTATCGACCTCGCGGAAACTAGGGATAGAGGCTCTTTACCATTCATAAAATCCCTCTACGACAGAAGGCTGATAGATAGTGGTTTTGCAAGCTATGAGGATGCGGAGAAAATCTGTGCTGGGCATGATTATCTTTCTGAAAGAGAGGCTGCGAGAAAGGACCCGATGGACTTCTTCTCTCCTCATTCTGATACGCAAGGTGAGGTGGAAGGGGAAGCAGAAGAGAAGGATGAGGCCTTGTACGAATCCCGCCATTCATACAAGGCCTTCAGGTGTCCAGATTGCCAGACCATTGTGTGGGACCTCGCTCGCATTGAAGCTACTAAGGAAGCCCACGCCTATGCTGGTGCCGTTGCGAGGAGGCATGTTGACAGGTTAGGCTTACCGTATACGAGCATAGGAAGAAATGAGCCGTGCCCGTGTGGGAGTGGGAAGAAATACAAGAGGTGCTGCCTCCCTTCGATTCAACGCTGGGATATCATCGATAGGAAGATTGACGAAGGCTATGGTTACCTGGGTGGGCAGGAGGAAGGAGATGACGAAGAAGAGCAAAGGAAGAGTGAGCATGACCCAGTGAAGGCATGCGAGTGCTGGCTCGAAGCGTGGAGAATGATTAAGAATGTCATAGGTAAGGACGCAAAGAGGATAAACGATGTTCCTTCTCCATTCGCCTTATGCCAGCTCCCCTCTAACTGGGTTCAGGACTTTGATATGGAGCTCTGGAATGCTTCTCTAAAGGAGCGCAGATTCCACGAGCTGAGGATAGAGCTCTCAAGGTGGTTCTGCAGCCAGTTCGTTTGTGAGGATGAGGATATGCTCGTTAACTTTCACAGCAGTGAAGCCACATCCATGGCCGCTCTCGGCGATATCAACGGAGCGGAGAGGAAATTTGAAGAGCTTGTAAGCAAGTATCCCATGCATGTCTGGAGTTGGATACACTGGTCAGACGCGTACTGGCTGGATATACCTGAGAAGGCGGGCAAGAAGGACTACGATAAGGCAGAATCAATACTGCTGAGGTGCCTTGAGCAGAAAGGGCTGGATGAACGCGATAGGAAGGAGGTGGAGGAGAGGCTCTCCGAACTCAGGAAAGAGATGACTGATAGGAGAGAGGAGGGTCAGCATGCAAGCTGAGGGCATAGCACCAGGTCATAAATTGAATGTGTCCATCGTAGGTTATGATGAGAACGGAAATGGTTACGCCCTAAAGGAAGGCGTCAGGATATCTGTGCCGGAATCGAGGATAAACGATATACTTGATGTCGAGATCCTATCCTGTTCCTCGTCATCGTCTGGTCAAGGCAGGGCTACGGCAAAGATCTCGTCTATAATCAGACGAAGAAAGGTTGGTGGTAACGACCCAATATTCAACGATGAAGAGATGGACCAGATAGAACGCTCGATACCCAGGGAGAGGTACAGGTACTCAGAGAGGCTAAAGGCCTACTATACAGAACAGAGAATAACCGTACCTGGGATAGCGGGAAAGGAGCGCCTGCTCTTCGTCAGGCTTGATCTGGAGAGCAAGGATTATGATGTGCAGATGACGAACATCTTCGACGTTCCTGCTGAGGAACTCATACTGATGTTTTATTCTGCTATGAAAGGTTGAAGAATTCGATCAAGAAGGCTGACCGACCGGAAGGAAACGAATGCAACCTCCAAATCTTGCCTGCTTTCTGCTCGCAAGATATTGCGAAAGCTAGAGAGTAATGCGAATTCGATATGCTTCGAAGAAAACTGGCCACGTTCTTATGTATGGGGATCCTACAGGTCATCTAAATTAACAAACTTGTCGAACTTTTTTTGCCTCATAAGTTCGTCCGCCTCTTTGATTAGGGAATATTCCTCCGAGGTTATGAAAATGTCCTGTAGAAACTCTTTGATTTCGTCCAATTTCCTGTCTACGTCCTTGAGGGCGGTTTCGCTCATAGGCATGAGAATGCTTCTATCAAGATAAATCTTCTCTCATGTTTGCAGATAGCGTCATGTAAAGGCGTAGGCTTCAGTGAGCATGGAGAGCTTTACTCGTCAGTGTTTTCACACCCGCACTCTCTGCAGCCTTAGCAAGTTTAGCGTCATCTGTTACAAGTGTTCTGTTCAGCCTCTTCGCTTCAGTTAGATAGGTTGAGTCGTAGTATGTGACATTTAACTTACCTGCTGTGCGGAGGGCCACTTCTCCAAGCTCTCCATCTTCTAATGCGGTCACATCCATTGCCTTAATTGCCATGAAGATCGATTTGAGGAGCTTAGCAGCTTCTGTTGGAGCAATCCTCTTGAGCAGGAAGCACTCTCTCCAAATCGCATTACCAACCTCATAGTATGCCAGATTTATTGTGGAGCCATCTGAGAACAAATCTAGTGCTTTCCCCCGAAGCTCCCTGATGAGAGCCAAAATGCTACTGGCATCGAATAGGAGCTTGGTCAGCGCGCCTCCCTGCCTTTGCGTACCGCGTCTATGAGCTCATCAGCTGGAATCTTCTGGAGGATTTCCCCAGCATCCTCGACAAGTCTCCGAAGCCTTTCCTTCTCGATACGGCTGGCCTCCCTCTCCAGAGCATTGCGTATCAATTCGCTAACATTCACATGGAGCATGGAGAGCCTTTCCTTTAATTCTGCAGGAATCTTCGCTGTAACAGTGACCTGCCTACCCATTCAGTATTACCTAAATGGTAACACCTAAGAGGCAATATATAAGCATTGAACAATCCTTAAGCAAATCCTGCGGATTGCTTTGCTTACGCCTTGATGGTAGACCAAACTCCGCTCACTTGCATGAGAGGAATTGTCTAAGGCGATAATCAAGAGCCACTACGTTCTTGACACCGAATAGATCGGCCCTCTCCTTTGCGAGGGCGATTATTTCCTTCATTTATCTTTCCATCCCTATTCGCATAACTGAGGTGCAGCACTATTCCCGCACAGATGCTCCTCATCATGCCCAGTTTCCTGTACATGCATGCATCTTCATATCGGTTTGGGTCCTCCTCTATGCGATAGTGCTAGGTTATTGGAGTCAGGATCTTTAGCGCTTTTGCCGCTCACTTGTGCTGGCTTTTCGTTGTCTTTTACGGTCTCGCTTCCCTTCTTTTAAGTCTGCTGAGGATCGCTTTTTCCACTCTTATCTGAAGACGCTTGCTTGTTTGCGCTATTGCCTTGCTTCGCATTCTGTGGATCGGTCAAAAAGAGTGCATAGGGCCTGGCTTCGTTGTATTGAAGGTTGATGAGAGTGGATCCCAGCGCGGTGAATCTATATTGCCTTGCATAAGCTGATAGGCACATGCTGCTCTTAACGGATGCGCATGCGCCAGTTAAGCGGGGGTTATAGGGTATGAATGGACGAGAGAGGTTTATTTGCATCATGACCTTCCAAGATGTTGACCGCTACCCATATTTTGAGCTTGGAGTTTGGGGACAAACATATGAAAGGTGGTTGAAGGAGGGGTTAAGGGAAGAAGAGTTAGCAGGTGATTGGTTCAAGGGGGAGCCAAGGTTTGCAATGCTGGACAGGAGGGAGTTCATTCCGCTTAGGTTGGGACCGATCCCAGGGTTTGGGCATAAGGTGCTTGAGGATAGCGAGAGGTATGTAGTCTTCACTGACGAATTTGGCCGGAAGCGAAGAGCACTGAAGGAGGGCACGGCTGGGGACGGAACAAGGCTTTCTATGGACACTTACTTGGACTTCTTCATTAAGAACCGGGCTGACTTTCTGGAAATGAAGAAGCTCTACGATCCTGATGATCCTTCCCGTTACCCTGCAAACTGGGATGAGCTGAAGGAGCAGTATGAGAATAGAGACTATCCTCTCTACCTTTATCCGAATTGCGCATTTGGCGGGCTGTACTGGAACTTGAGGGATTGGATGGGCACACAGTCCTTGTCTCGTGCTTTCTTTGACAAACCAAACTTGGTCCACGAGATTCTAGATTTCTTTGTTGATTTCTTCATGCATGCGACTGAAAGGGCTCTGACTGAAGTGGAAGTTGACGCTTGCATAATCAATGAGGACTTTGCTTGCAATTCAGGACCACTAATCTCGCCAAAGGTTTACAGGGAGTTCTTCTTCCCCAGGCACAGGGCAATTTGCAATTTCCTGCGCAGCCACGGCGTGAAGGTCATTGAACTCGATAGCGATGGCAACACGGAGGCCTTACTGCCTATGCTGATCGATGCAGGCTTCAACTGCCACTGGCCTCTTGAAGCGGCAGCAAAAATGGACCCTGTGAAGATTCGCGAGAAATATGGCAAGTCCCTTGCCCTGATGGGGGGCATAGACAAGAGGGAGCTTGCGAAGGACAAGGGAGCTATTGAGAAAGAGTTGAGAAGGAAGGTCATACCGATGCTGGAAGGCGGCGGTTACATACCCACAGTTGATCACACCTTCTCTCCCGATGTGCCCCTTGGGAATGCCCTCTACTACCTCGAGCTCAAGCGGGCGATCGCGGAGGGCAGCTGGAGATGACGCATGCTGGAGTGCACAAGGAGCAGAGGCTCATCCACATGGAATAGGATGTGCTATCATGCCTAAAGGAATTCTTGGAGGGGTATAACGCGATAAGGCTGAAACGACGTTCAGCTTGCTGAGGAGGACCTTAACGTACTGGCTAAGGAGCAGAAATAGTATTCGGAGGAAGAGGGCCCATTCATACTTAACTGTTCATAACGTCGTTAGAGCTATCGTAAATACGCTCAGGCTGATTTGAAAAGTAATTACAAAGGTTTAAGAATTTTCATTAAGCGACATAAAATTGGGGAGGTACCAAATCCATTGAGTTGAAGTAGATAAAAGATCTGGGATATTATATTAAGGCAGAATTCGAGAGAGATATTTTCTATCAAATTTTGGGGCATAGAAGAGAATTAACGAAGTAGATTAGAAAAGCCCATAGTATAAATGGTAGATTTGGCATGACAACCGCTTAAGGTTCGTGCTTTGGCAATCCAAAGGGGGGCCTATGCCCTATGAATACCAGCAACTTCGTATAAAAGAGGGGTTACGAATGCTATGCAGTAAATAATATACACTGCATAAAACTTAAAAAATTTGTGCAGTATGGTTTTTAAAATGCACAATATCAGCGAAATAGTGTTTAGGCAAAAAGAGATCGAAAGGTTCTCGAACGAATGGTTCGTCAGGAGAGATGTAGAAATAGGCGAGGATCTGCTCAGGAGCAGCCTGATAAAAGTGGTTCTTGGCCCTAGGAGGGCCGGGAAGTCCTTCTTTTCGATCCAGAGCATTAAAGATCGGAAATATGCATATCTGAACTTTGACGAAGAGCGATTGGTGAGAATTGATGATTATGATACATTCATAAAGGGGCTGAGAGAGGTGTACGGTAGTTTCGAGAATGAGCCACCGGATATCTCGAAAGCGATTTCCCGCTCACAATGTTAAAGACTATTGGGCTTTAATACCAGTTGTGCTCGATCAGGGCAGGGTATGCTCTGCTATGGTAATGTTAGGAAATTGCTTATGCTAAATAAAAACTTGAAAATCTCGTAGTACATTTAATATATGTACGTTGGCAGAAACTTTTCCTCGTTCAGAACTTTTGTGCTAGATTCCTGTAATAGTTGGCAACCTTCCTCAGAGCTCTGGCTATGTCAGAAACATCCTCTTCTGTAAAGAACTCATTGCATGGAAGGGTTATCAGTTCCTTCAGAACTTTCTCAGTATTTGGGCAATCACCCTCCTTGTACTCGATCTTCTTCCCATATAACGGACAATCAAAGGGGCAGTGCGAGCTACCGTATGTTACCTTCTCCTTCAGCACTCTGAAGAGATAGAGAGGCCTCTTTATGTACCCATAGCCTGCTGGAATTCCCTCTGCATTCAAAGCTTTTGTAAACTGCTCCGGCGATACACCCAAGAGCTCTTGGTCGATAGATAATGGATAAAGCCAGTAGGAGTGAATGTTGCCATCTATTATGGTTGGGGGGTTTATTCCCCTAATGTCCTTTATCAGCTCTGTCAGCATATTACCAGCCATTCTCCTTCTTCCAACTATGTCCCTTACTTTCCTGAGTTGAGCTCTTGCCACAGCGCCCTGAAGCTCCGTCATCCTGTAGTTCTGCGCCAGGAAAAGGTAGCCCCTGTCCCAGCTAGCTCCTCTGGGCCATGCCTTGTCTGCGAAAAGCCGCGCCCTCTCAGCCAACTCATCGTCGTTCGTTATGGTAACGCCTCCATCACCCGAGGTCATCTGCTTCGATTGCTGCAGGCTGAAGCACCCAATATCCCCCATCGTGCCAGCCAATCTTCCCTTATACTCTGCAAGATGTGATTGGCAACAATCTTCTATTAGAGCTATATCATTCTCTCTACAGATCCTGATCAGGGGGTCCATGTCGCAGCATTGTCCGAATAGATGTATTGCAATGACAGCCTTTGTCCTACTCGTTATCTTTCTCTCCACATCTGCAGGATCCAACGAATATGTCCGCGGGTCTAGATCTGCAAATATTGGAATGCAATTCTGGAACAGGATAGGACTTATGGTCCCAATATCGCTTATCGGCCCGGTTATAATCTCTGAGCCCGGGTCTGGATTTATAGCACCCAAAGCTATGTGTATTGCTGCTGTACCAGAGGTTGACGCTATTGCATGCTTAACCCCATACAGCTCTGCAAACTCCTTCTCGAAGAGGTCGACTTTGGTACCTCCGACCCTATTGAGGTTCCCACTCCAGATGACATCTACTAGTTCTTTCAATTCCTCACTCCCAATGTCTCGCCTTGAGGGGAAAGGTCTTACACGTACCTTTTCACCACCATTTATTGCTAGTTTATCAGTCGCCAAATTCATCTCTCAAGCATCTAAGATATTCCCTTATTTTTACTTTCGCTCTCATTAGCATTTGTTGAAAAAGAACATTCTCTGTGGATTGAACAATATCTTTGCGTGGGCCAGCAGCAACTTATAGGCTTAAAAAGAGGGGGGCCTTGCAGGTATGGCATTTTAAAGCCCAAATACAAGTGAACTTCGAGGCAATCTGGCACTTAGAGCTTGAGTAGTTTGCTAACATTGTCTCTCGATATCTTCCTGAATGCTTCCTTGCTAATTTTTCCACGTTCAACGAGATCTTTGAGGTACCCTACTATTGGAACATTCTGATTTACATTGCATATGTCAGTCCCGAACAGTAGTTTATCTTGGAACTCCTCCAAGAACTTTGGCCCGTATTCCGGGTCTCTGCTTATCGCGTTGTATCCGCTCTCAGCCGAAAGGTCTCCGTAGAGGTTGTCGTACTTCGAAATTAACTCTTGAACGCGCCCGGGCCTTCTTATCTGGCCCTTAGGATATCCTCCCCTCGTCGAAGGGTCAACATCTCCGCTTATCTCGGCCCAGAAGGCCATCGCATGTCCTATGAAGATCGTTTCGGGTAAGCTCGAGAGAGCCCTTTCGAGCCTTGGCATGCCAATGTCATCAGCAAGCCCATATACCCCACCAACTTGGACAGCCATGTGGAAGAGGACTGGAAAACCCACTTCGCCGCATTGTTTGCACAAGTTCAATACCCTTGGATCATCAAACTGTAGGTTCGCTGTAACTTCACCAAGTCCCTTGCAACCAGCTTCCTTGTACTCTGAAAGAACCCATCTGAAGTCCGTTTTTGGCGAGTTGCCTGAGCACCTTGGATCGATGTTGCAGAATGGGATGAGCCTTTCTGGAAACCTTGCATATAGTTGAAGAACGTTCTCCGTAGTGTAGTAGAAAAATCCTCCCTCCGGACTTACGATGGGAAGCACAACAGCTCTTTCAATTCCAAGCTCATCCATCCTTCTAAGTAGTTCCTCAACGGTCATTGGAGGCTGATCCTTGACCTCGGGCCTAAGCACATGCGTGTGGACATCGATGAATGCAGAGCGATGCATATTATATTACTCCCATTCGTTTCATTGGCGATAGATGGCATTTAAATATATAATACTGCCGGACTCGATGTCATCTATTTCTCCTTTTAATGGTTCTTCCTGATGGTGTTCATGTTTTTCGATGGTGGGAATTACTCTCAGTATAGCAAGTATTATATCAAGCAACGAAAGCGGGTGGGTGACTGGAATGGGTCAGGAACTACAAACAGAGAGAGCCCCATTGTTTTTTGCAATCATAGCATCCGTTGTGTTTGGGATAGTCGGTTCAGCTTGGACACTACTTCAACCAAGCCCAACGATGGCCGTCATATACAACCTCTCACTCTCAGCGTGTGCACTTGTTCTGTCGGTGCTCGCCCTCAACGCGATCTTAATTGCCTCTCTCCTTGGCAAACTGGGGCCATTTTCCAAGTGGGTCAATCCGAAGAGCTTGACCTATCTCTATGCATTTACGATAGCAGCTATGTTCTACAACAACGAGGCGACACCCCACCTCCAGATCATGGCCATCGTGAGTGAGCGATACATGTTCCCTGCAACTTCCTACGAATATATACCCTCCTTCATGTCTCCCTCTGTAGAAGTTGCAGAGATTTTTAGAACGGGTGGACAAGCTGTACCATGGGGAGAATATCTTCCAATGATATTTTGGTGGTGGATGGTGACTACGCTCCCTGCGCTATTCGCTCTCTCGCTCTCGGTCATATTTCGCAAGAGGTGGACCGACGTTGAGAAGGTCCCATTCCCGCAGACCATGATCGCTCACGACCTCATGACAGGACTGTCAAACAGCAAGGAAAGACCGATGTGGAAAAAGCTGTTTCTGATCGGCGTCATCCTGGGTTTCGCGGTTCAAATACCTATATTCATGACGTATGTCTTCCCATGGTTTCCAGACATATACGGATGGCGCACAAACACTTGCTACCACGGCGGTACTTACGTGACCCCAGATTCCCCATTGGCTGGGATCGCTGGTCTAACTATGTGGGGCAAGTATCCTCCGCATGCTGCTATCGGTTATCTGGCGCCACTCAACATACTCCTCAGTTTCCTAATCTGCTACTTCGTGCTAATCATAATAGGGACTCAGGTTGCATTTATGTTCGGATACTATACTGGCATAACTGGAGTTAGTGGGTGCGGTAGAACATGGTGCAGCCCGCCGATTGGTCTGATGTATAGTGAGCCGTTCAAGTGGACGGCCACCGGCCAGCTGGGTGGCATAGTGGGGTTGTCGATATTCCTGCTGATTGGGAGCAGGCACTACATAGCTGACACGTTAAGGTCAGCTCTAGGAAAACTGAGCGCTGAGCGCATGAGTGAGATGGAAAGTGGAGAACCAATGTCATATAGATCTGCATATACGATGATGGTCGTTTCTCTGGTAGCATTCGTCGTCTTTTGGGTTGGCTCCGGGTTCAGTGTTCTTGGTGCCTTGCTCATGCCCCTAACTCTTGTTTTGGTGTACTGGTCCACGACCCGCATCTATGGACTTGTGGGATTTGCAGTGAGCGATGGCGCCAACTGGTCTACTTTTCTGTACCAGGGCATAATGTGGCCAACGATTCCTGAGAGGCGCACGCCAGAATGGGCAGCATCCATATGGATTTCAAGCGAGTTTGGTGCGGACTATCCTGAGATGGGATGGGGCGGGGCTCTATTCTCATCCTTTGCATCGTACAGGATGGCCAGCCTTACGGGTGCGAGCACAAAAATCATCTTTCAAATCTTAACTGTGACTGCCATAATTTTACCCTTGACATCCATCATTGGCTGTCTGTGGATCGTTAACGCGTTCGGAGTTACAAGAACCAGCCTTGGCTCATGGTACGTAGGTAACTGGAACATGCGCATTGGAGTGACAGAAGGTGGGACTACGCCGACAGAACCTCCATGGATTCCCTATGCCATACTGGGGATTATTGTAGTAGGCGTCCTCTCTTACCTCCACGCGCATTTCCTATGGTTCCCTGTCGATCCAGCCGGATATGTCCTGGCGACAACAATCCATCCCCTACTTGAGGGCCTATGGCTGCCATTCTTGGTTGCATGGGTTGCAAAGATGGTAACGCTCAGGGTCGGAGGGAGCAAGGTGTATGAGGGGTATGGTGTGCCGATCGCAACTGGCTTCCTGACAGGGACGACACTATCGATACTGATAGGTGGAGGAATCGGGGTCTATAGATTCTTCTTCCCATTCTAACCTAACAGAAGGTATGCCATCTCTTCCACTGTCGATCCAAAGGCTTTTGAAAATTATTGATAAAGCAAATTTAAATTCTATTGGGGTGCATCATGTCATGTCAAGTCAAGTAAAAGCTCATTAGATCTGGTGTGTGCTCGACATTGAAAAGATATAGCATATTCTTCTACTTTAACTCGCTTCTTTTTTCAATAAGTGTTATCTTTTTGCCAAATATAAATAAGAGGAGTCATAGATTGTCAAATTGCCCAATTTCATCGCACTCTCCAGATCTTCATCTGTTGATACCTTTAATTATTGAGGTGGAGATACCAATTTTTAAACAAATCAATTACATCTCTAACTGTGAAAGTCGCTCCTTACTCCTAGTCTAAGACTATTTGCTCAACTCGATGTCATGAGCGGATGTTAAGGCTGTGGATGAGTCATAAAAGGGCAGGGTCTATCTCAGGGCCTAAAATGATGGCAAATCGGCATGCCTTTATTTTCAGAAAAAAGCCAGTACTGGATAACTGCTAGAAATTTCATTAGCTGACATCGCGCTAAGAGAATATTGACAGCTCTTATATACGAAAAGCTTTTAGAATTCCATTTCCATAAGGATCTTGATGCCAAATCAAAATTTAGAGAATCTTATAGAATGTGTTGTTCAACTTGACCTAAGGTCTGCAAAGTCATTAGTCGAAAAATTGCTTGATGAAGGCGTTGATCCTTATACAATTATCACAGAAGGATTATCAAAGGGAATGGAGAGAGTTGGTATAAGATACGAAAAGGGGGAGTACTTCCTGTCCGAATTGCTGGCAGCTACCGCGGTAATGAAAGGGGCGATGAAGATACTGGAGCCTCATATAAAGATAGAACAAAAGAAGAAAGGAACGATCGTTATTGGGACTGTGAGAGGCGACCTCCATGACGTAGGCAAGAATATCTTCATGGGCTTGGCACAGGCAGCAGGATTCAATGTTATTGACTTAGGAGTAGATGTTCCTACTGAAAGGTTTGTGGAAGCTGTTAGGCAGTATAGGCCCGATATACTTGGAATGTCCGCTTTAATTACTACTACGATCGATGAAATGGAAATTGTGATAAAGGCTTTAGAGAGCTCAGGTCTCAGAAATTCTGTCAAAGTCATACTAGGAGGAGCTCCTGTTACTGGTGAATTTGGCAAAAGTATTGGTGCAGATGCTGCTGTAAATGATGCAATGACAGGCCTAAGGATCTGCAGCAGATGGATTGATGAGTCTAAAACCAAGTGAGATAGGTAATAATGATTAATCTTAGCTCTAAAGAAAGGATATTGGCAGCTATTAGACACGAGGAACCAGATAGAGTTCCCATTTCACCTAGGATTGGCTTTTTTCTCCAAGAGTATTATGGTTGTGATTGTTGGGAACATATGCTCAAGGCATCTGAAGAGTTTGGCTTTGATCCCTTTGTGCTGATCGGTCCAATGCTGCCCAACTATCTCTATTGGCCACCTAGGAGCTATCCAGAGATAAAGGGGGTAAGTGTTCGCAGCAAATTCGAAACTTTGCCTGATGGCACAACGATAGTGGAAAGAGAGATTAACACGCCAGCAGGATCTCTATTTGACAGATCGAAGCTATCAACAGGGGATCGTTTCTTCCTGAAGGCTGCCGGCGACGTTCAGAGACTTGAGCATATGATTAAGGGACCGGGGGACCTTGATAAGGTTCGATATCTGTTGCCGGACCCTTCAGAGAAGAGATTCAAGGAAATAAAGGAGATAACAAAGAATGTAGGAGATCGAGGATTGGTTGAGGTTGGGGTATATAGCGCGATCGACCACAAGGCGGGTGCACTCTATCCGCCTACTAAGATGATGGTTGACTATTATCTAGATCGTAGCTTCGTTGTAGAGCTGCTAAGGATGTTCCATGATTATACTATGGCAGAAACCAAAGCTTACCTAGAGTCTGGAGCTGAAGCAATCCATGGTTCTTGGTATTGGGCGTCATTAAGCGTTGGTTGGTCCCCTAGAATCTATGAGGAGCTTTTTGCCCCATTGATAAAGGAGCACGTAAAGTTGGTTCATGACTATGGGGCCATTTATCATTTCTACGACGACGGAAAGTGCATGCAAATCTTGGATTTTGTGAAAGATGCGAAAGTTGACATCATTGACACTCTTACACCCCCTCCTATGGGTGATGTGAACTTGGAGGAAGCCAAGATGAGAATTGGTGACAGGGTTTGTCTAAAGGGTTACATTGACCTATACCACGTAATTCGGAGAGGTACACCTGAACTTATCAGGAGCACTGTTTGTGAAGCCATTAAAATAGCTGGACCAGGAAGTGGATTTATATTGGGCACGAGCGATTCAATCCGCGCAGCTCCTCTTGAAAATGTAAGGGCATACTTCAATGCTGGAAGGGAATTTGGCAGATACCCTATGAAGTTCTGAAGACCTGGATCTATGCTTCAACGGGTTCATAGAAACTTTTGAAGATGTTGAGGAGACGGCCATTGGAACTGAGGTTCTTCGGAACCTTAGGTTGGAACTTGTACGAGTAGGATCGAGATATCAGGATGCCCTTAGCCAATGATAAACAAGCCAACATGTATAGAACTTACTTATTCGACCGTTCTTAATTCCAGATGCCCATTCTCTTTTAAACATGGAGATTTGTTTCTGGTAGCTACCTCATATCGGTCTCCCACTCATAAAATGGGAGCGGAAGGATCAGATCAAGATGCGAGGCCATCCTTCTACCCATTTTCAGCGTACCGCTCGGTCTACCCTGTCCGAACAGAAGCCTAACCATTCCGCACCTGTCCAGAATTAGCTCTTCTTCACCCTTCTCTTCAGTAAGCTCGCACCCTCGATCGAAGAGTATGGTCGCCCTTTGCCCAGTTTCAGAGATTCGCAGGGTTAAAGAGTAGGGGCTTGAAAGCCTCTCGAGAACCTCCTCCGCTCCTCTCTTGGCTATTGGCAATAGCTTCTCCAGGCAATTCCATAGATTAAGTATGTTTATCTGTCGAGCAGGATTGATTGACCATTCCTCACTCATCCGCTCAAGAAATGGTGTGAACTCATTGTACCAGTTTGGTGAAGGAACCTTTGCCTCCTCAATGTCCCATTCTCGAAATGCCCTTCTAATTCCAAGGGCTAGAGTTTTAGGATCCCCTCCATACTCCAGCACCTGAATGCTTGAACCATTCTGCGACCTGCGAGTGATTAGGTATGCGAACGCCTCAGACGATCTTGCGATCCAGATCTCCATGCCCATTAACGCTGGTGCATCATAGATCAGGCTTTGCTCAACTTCCTGCCTAATCATGTGTACTTGGTTTCTCTCGTAGGATTCAATTATCCTCCTCCTCAGCACCTCATCTGACGGATCGTATTTGCTCAGTTCCACATCCGAGAAATCGCTGGCGCATCTGACCGACCTTCTGTTTATTTTATAAATGCATGCTGCTCCTCCTTGCTCCCAGCCAAACCTCGAGTACCGATCTCTATATCCACCTAGAGTCGAGATGTCGTACCCCCTTTCGCCCATCTTTCGCAAAGCCTCTTTCAGAAGAGTTGAGGCGAATCCTCTCCCTCTGTACCTCTCTTCTGTGGCGACCGCACCGATCTCAGCTCCCTGCAGAATAGCGCCACAAATGCTCATCCTGTAGGGTTTCATGAAAACGTGGCTCACAATCTTTCCATCCTCCTCCATGACGAGAACATCATTTGTTTCAAGCATGTCGAAAAACTTCCTTACTTTTATCGGATCATATCCAATTTGCTCATAATTGAATACTCTGTTGAGTAGAGCTAAAACTTCGTCCAACTCGTCCCTCCTTGGGTTCCGCATCCTGGCCATTCTTCGCTCTTCCTCTCAGCAATTGCGTGTGAACCTGCTCAAGCTCTTATAAGAGCTGCCGAATATGGTGCAGGGGTTCTTCCCGGATCGTGTCTTTGCTTCGGGTATCAGATAGGTCACCAATCAGTAGATTGCTTCCTGCATTGGCTAAAATATAATCAGAGCATATTAAACCTCTTCAGGCCCAACCTTGCCAAAATTCCACGGTCTGCCTTTCTCTGCAACCTTTTTTTCCTCCGGTTTATTGCCTGGAGAGAATTTTCTTATGAGCTCGATGCTTGCTTCTACAATTCTTTTTCCAGCAGATGGAACCAACTTACTGTGCATGCCCATCCTGGTTTCATATCCTCCTCCTTGAGGCCCCATCGCATCCTCTGTTGGCACATAGCCTATGCATCCGTTTGCCAGTTCGACAACAAATGTGTATGGAAAGTGCGAAGCCGATTTGATCTCCAAGCCCAACTGGCAGAAGAGTTCAGCGGGGCTAGAAACAAAGACTGCTGGCCCTATCTGAATCGCTTGTATCTCGCATGGGACGCTTGGTTCGAACTTATTCCTCTCGTTTAATAGTATCACATCTCTGGCAAAATACCACCTGTAATCCGACTTCGGGTCGGATTCGATCAATTCATATGCGCGTCTCAATCTTTCTGGTGGTACTTTTCTCGTTTCCAAATTGATGGTCGTCTGAGCTGCACCCAAGGGCTGAAGATCTCCCGGCTCAGCATCGGCGATCACCTTGAGTGCTTCCGCTCCAACCTTCTGGCCCACCCTTCTGGTCCATTTCTCGCCGAACTCCGGCTCTCGCATGGACTGATTGTCAACTTGGGTCACATCTCCGCATGCTCCATTCATGAATACGACGGTCGAGTCTTTACCCATCACGCTCCGAACAGTTATGTCTAGGTAGTATGGCCAGTCTGCTGAAGTTCCAGGTGGTCCAGTTGTCCCATGGCAGGCAAAATTCACTATGCATCCCAAGAATTTTCCCTCCAAACTCCAAGCGCTTAGAACTCCTACATCTGGATCGATCGGTCCTGCCGGTCCGATTATGTCTGGGTTACCCTTTCCGGGATGAGTCATCTGCCTGCCGTTCTTCATCCTGAAGCGGCGATTGAATGAGACAGATGATTCCCTTCCAACACCGACAGAGCATTTTGCCTCTACCTTATGCTTGTCTGCAAGAGCTACGGCCGAGCCCAATTGATGAGACAGGAATGACAAGTACTTCTTATCAGCAGCGATGGCTGTATCGAGCAGTTTCTTCACCAACCCATAGTTGGGAGAATTTGAATAGTCCTCGATATCTCCTGCCCAATCGACTGTCGGTCCGCCCTCATGAGTATGAGTTGCGGCAACCATTATGTGATCTGGAGGGATTCCCGTCATATCCTGAGCGATCTTCCTTCCAGCTCTAACGGTAGATGCCTTCAGCGAAAGAGCGTCGATTCCAACTAGGGCGACTCTGACACCGCCATTCTCGAATACACCTGCCTTCACATGAAGGTGATCATGTATGTCCTGCGAGAAAGATTTTCCGAAACCTCCTGGAACCTCCGAGCCTAGTGGTGGTGTGATGTTGACCTTTGCAAATCCGACTTTCATCTACTTCATCCCCTAGCAAGCAACATGGAGGTCATATAAAACCCATACGATTAGGCGAGAGACATTACTAAGACGATGCACCCTATCGTGATAGTTAACGGAGCTTCTCCATGTTGTTACTAAAGCGTTTATTCCATATGTCCAGAACTGCCTGTGCTGGAGACAGGTAATGTCTTGCATTCATCAATGCTACTCTTGTCCATCAATATGATATGACTTCGATCTATCCGATTTGGGCAATGTGTTCGACATTCTTGGTGACGATCTTGTCGCATTCGTGAGCTAAAATTGTTCCTGTGATCAATGCGTCCCGCATATCGATCGCTTTCCCTTTGGCAATGGGGCTTGTGAAGATTTTCGCAGATTCTTTTTCCTCCTTTCGCCCAGTGTCAGGAGGCGCAGGTCTGCGATCAGGCTTGTAACATCTCTTGATTGGGTTTACCGGACCTGTAAATTTCAACGGAAGGATTAGGATAAAAGTATGTTAAGCACATCATGCCGCAACGATCGGAATTGGAGAACAATTTAACCAGCATTTCAGCTTTTCTAAAGGCCGTTAACCCCTACCTGAACCTGATAAAAGACAGAGGATTGAGAAAAAGGGTGAAGGAGACGTTAATCGCTTCAGCTACAAAGTATCCTGTTGCTGGTGGTGACCCAGTCAAATATTATGAGTCGCCAGCTGCCAAGTTTCACCATCATAATTACCCAGGTGGGCTCTTACAACATACATTGTCAACTACCAGGATAGCTTTGGAACTTTCGAGGGTAATCAGAAGCGTTTATCGGATAAAAGTAAAGACCGACATCGTTCTTTGCGGCGTTCTGCTCCACGATGCTTTCAAACCATCTACCTATGTGAAGAGAGAGGATGGCTCGTATGCTGATTCCAGACTTGGATTTATGCTCGACCACCAGTACCTCATAGCATCCGAGATGCTTTCAAGGGGGTTCACTCTTGAGCAAATCCACGCTGTAGCCTCTGCCCACGGCGACTATGGAATCGTGAAGCCAAGGACGGTAGAGGCGCTTATAGTTTTCTTGGCAGATTTTTCAGACTCTAGGTTCAACGGCGAGCTTCTAAAAGCTGCTTATGCGATAGCAAAGGAGGTTACGGGAAGACAGCCTCCAACGCTAGATGCCTTGCAAGCTTTCAGGATCATCGATAGTATGAAAAAGGGTGGAGCTGAAGCTGTTCGAGATTTGCTGGGCCGTTGAACCACCGAATGTAGTTTCAGAGCACTAGAAAGAACGGTATGTTGAAGAAAAGTATTGCCAGATTTGCATACACAAAGAGGAGGCTTATCAATCCTGCCGATGCAAGCGACATCCTCGCAGCTCTGCTGAGATTTGACGCCAGTATCATCATGGCCCATACCTGAAAGCCAAGAAAGATAATATTCACAACACCCACCGCTATATTGTAAGAGCCTAGCGCTGGAACCAATGCGCTGAATATTGCCAAGGGCGCCTGGGAGAAAGCATATACAACCGCTATCCACTCGAAAGATACAGCCTTCTTCATCGTCCTCAGTAAGAGTGATGTCGTCAAGACGAAGAGAACCAAACCCGAACCATAACCAAGCAGAACATCGGCTAAGCCAGAAGAGTGCATTCGCTCAACGAAGAATCCCTTGGGCACGACCTTCGAAAATGTGTAAGCCCCTATCTCTAATGCGGCGAAAAGCATGGCGAAAGCTATGATTGCCGGCCGTTTCAGCGAAATCAACCTACCAAGGCAGAGGAAATTGTAGAAGCGGTTGTTGATCTGCCCCGAGAGGCTAGTCACGGAGGACACGATGTCCCACGAGAGGACCTGTGCATAAGCTGTCTTGCCAGCCTCACTGAGCGCGTAATGGCCATCCCTCCGTCTTTGAATGAGCGGGCCAATGAAGCCAAGATGGTAGTAGAAGTTTCCAGGAGAAAGGCCAAGTTCTGTCATAAGGGCCGTAGCAGACATCTGTTCCCTAGAGCCAAGTAGGGATACTATCTGCCGGCGGATCGGATGGCTCAGTTGCCTGTAAAGATCACGCGGCATCCCTTGGCTTCTGGCGCACAATCTGACGACCCTTCTTCGTTCTGAAGCGAATGGTGCTTTAACGCTCTTGTGGTCAACGAATACATATTGAAGCCGTCAAGAACTACAAAAAAGTAGTGTGTCAATTGTTTTCCTGTTTCTCAAGAAACCTTAGGAATGCTTTAAACCCCGACATTCCTTTCAAGAAGCTGTGCCTTTAAGTTGCAAAATGTCGATCCTGTCTGAGCTTAATACCACGGATGTGTGAAATCGCCTCTGGTCGAATTTTCGCTATCTTTTCGTGGCATGTCCTGGAGCCGTGAACTACATAGCCTGGTCCTGCCCTAAGGGCTTTGGAGGTCAATTTTAGCTGCCCAGCGGGATGAGGTACTGCATGGTGGCCATTGGCAATGTATTTAGCGAAGACCTTCTCTCATCACAGCAAGCAAGAATTATTGCCATCAAAGCCTGAGGTGCTGTTGGATAACATATTCTTCATTTATCCAATAAATGCTGTCTTTTCCACATCCCGCTCATTTTCGAAGATCTTCGCAAGCAATAACGTCAAAATTAATATCCGAGTTGCGATATTCGAAAATCCAATGCGATATTGAAAAAACATTACATGTGTATTAGAAACAAAAAGCGCCGCGGGCAGGATTTCCTTGGCCTTTTTTCTGGTTCCTTTCGGACCTGCGAGCCTCAGAGAGGCACCAGATCTCGAGTCTGGCCCCTTGAACCTGGCTTGGGTACCGCGGCCGATATTACTATGCAATTGGTGAAGATAATCGTTTCTATCTTGGCCCAAACTTATTCTAAATGTTACAAGCTTAGGGCATCCACCAAACTTCAGTGCATGCGATCAAGGATAGCATCTCTCCTTGTCATAACTAAGTGGTTGCCCACTGGAGAATGGCTTCTCCCTCATTCTATCACATCGATTTGCGACTTTCTTCTGGTACCCTTTGTGCCATCTCACACATTTTTCATACTGCTTGATGCTATGGGCAGCTTTCTTTTACGAGATGGCGGGATTTTTGGACAAGCCAAGAAAACGTAAATATCAGGTTGCCAAATTTTGGGCGGGACTCCTGTAATGGACAAAGTCATGCTGGATGAGATGACTTGGCGTGAAGCAGCTGAAAGATTGAAGAGATGCGATGCCGCGTTTCTTCCAACTGGAACTATAGAGGGGCACGGGCCGATACCTCTGGGTTGCGATTCATACATAGCCACAGCTATAGCGAAGCTCATGGCCGATAAGGCTGGAGGGGTTGCGCTTCCTCCCCTAATGTATAACTTTACAGGTGCAACAACATCTTTCATAGGGAGTGTGACCGTAACATTTGAGTCGCAGGTGGCGATCTTAAAGGACATCGTACGCTCTGTTTGGAGGCAGGGCTTCAGGAGGATATTCATAATAAGTGTACACGGTCCAAATACGATTCCTATCGGAATGGTCGTGAGGAGCCTTTTCGAGTGGGAGCGAATACCAGTTGTATACCTGAATCCCTGGAATATTGCGGAAAAGATTCTTCATGATATGGGGATTGAGAAGGATGAGGCCTGGATGGAGGCAACGCTTGCATTTGGAGCCATGAAAATTTTAGGAAAAGATCATGCCATACCTGACGTGAAGTTACTCAAGGACCGGTATGCTGAAGCAGAGGGTAAAGGTTTGCCACAGCAGGTTCAGGACGTTCAGCGATATGGAATGGTTGGATACCATTTTACACATGAGCTTCAACACCAGCCACCTCGAAGTGGCGTTGATCCTGACCTTGGCGTCGAGCTGCTGAATAGAGTAGCCGATTCCCTCCTTCCAGTTGTCGAAAATCTTGGTCAATACCAGAGATATGTTGAGAGGCAATTCAAATTTCTAGAACCAGAATAGCTAATGTTCGCCAAAGCTAATACGTGCTTTTACTTCTTTGGATGCGTGGCCTTGATTGGCTAATGATGTAAAGTATTATTGAGCTGTTAATTTTGCAAGGAACCGAAAGGGTTCATTTGCTAGCTTATTCATTTTTAATTCGCAACTCTTTCAGAAAGACATAACTGGAAATCGAAAAGAAATCGATTGTGACCAGAAGAACTAAATTCCTGGATAGGGGTTTCCAAATTCATTCAAGTAGACAAGTTGCTCTAGAGGTTTTCTCTCTTGCGAAGCTGGTTCCTCACCAGCAGCCCCTATCGACAGCAACACCATTACCCTCCAATCACCAGCTCGAATCTGTTCTGGAATCTTCAGAACTCTCTTGACATCCCGTTGTCTGAATGATCCATCTAAACAAGTTGCGAGACCAAGCTCCGTAGCTTGGAGAACCATGTACCCAACAGCTACGCCAACATCCAAATCAAGCCAACTCCTACGAGGTATGCCACCGGCTGAACCTGCCAGTTTGGCGTTTCCAAGAACAGCTATTATTGCTGATGCCTCAGCCAGGAAGGAGTGGGACGTAACCTCCGCCAGCTTCCTCTTTATTGCTTCATCTTCGATGACGATAAATCTCCATGGCTGGGTGTTTGCATATGAAGGTGATAGCCTAGCTGCTTCGAGGATCTCCATCAAGATATTCTTGGGCAAACTGTATGGCTTGAACTTTCTTATCGATCTTCTCTTACGGATCGCGTCCCTAACTTCCATAATATTTTCCTCCCATGTTATATCATTGCATGATAAACAGCCCTTAATATATCTTTGTCAAGCAAATTGCTATCTTTCCCGAAAGTTGTTCAGTTCCCCACGTCTTTCTTACCTTAATCAAAAGTTTGATGATCTGTAACAGAAGAATGGACAAAGGTTTTCCATAATCTCATTTGAATTCCTAACTATGTATTTCGCAAGACCTGGATGCTCGGCTCCATCATAGGTCTATTGAGTGCCTTGCTTACACAATCGCTTTTTTATGAACTCTTTGTGCAGAGCTCTGACAGCTTTCATCGCGTCCGCCTCCTTGGTTACAAAACTTATGTTCAGCTCGCTTGAACCCTGGGCTATCATGCGCACATTTATTCCAACGTCAGCCACGGCCTTAAACATCCTTGCAGCAACGCCTGGAGTTCCCTTCATTCCTTCACCGACTGCTGCAATTACAGATACATCGGATTCTGCTTCAACCTTCTCGCCTTCCTGTGCAAAGTCCTTTTCCAAGGCATCCTGGGCCTTTTTTAGAGATTCCCTTTTGATAACCACGCTTATGTTCGTTTCAGAGATGCTTTGCGAGATCATCATGATGTTAATCCTGGCATCGGCAAGCCTGCTGAAAAGTCTTGCAGCTGTACCGGGCTCCCCCACCATCGAAGAGCCCTTAATCGTGAGCATCCCGACATCGTTTATCATTGAGATGACCTTTACAACGGAGGGGAACGGTCTTGAAAGCTTGTCTGTTATGAGCGTACCTTCGCGCTCTGGATTGAAGGTGTTCTTGAGCCTCAAAGGTATCCTCTTCTCAACCAGAGGTTCGAGTGCTCTTGGATGCAGTGATTTCGCGCCCAAGACTGCCATATCGGCTGCCTCCTCGTAAGTTATCTCTGGAACGGTCACAGCCTCCGGTTCTATTTTTGGGTCGGCGGTCATTATGCCATCTACATCGCTCCAGATTATCACCTCATCAGCATCTATCGCATCTGCCAATATTGTCGCCGTGTAGTCGCTGCCCCCACGTCCCAAGGTCGTTGTGATTCCATCTTCAGTTCTGCCTGCAAACCCACCAACGACAGGTATGACCCCCTCTTCAAGAAGTGGGCATAGAGTTGACTTTACTTTTTTCCTCGTAAGCTCCACGATAGGGGTCGCTCCACCAAAGCGATCGTTTGTTATTATGCCCGCCTCCCCTCCAGTAAATGACTTTGATTTCAAACCACAACTTGTAAGCGCTGCGCACGCTATTTCAGAGGAATATCTTTCTCCAAAACTTAATACATAATCGATGCTTCTGGGACTCGCTTCCCTCAGGTGCATTATGGCTTGCAAAGCCTGTTCAAGTTCCCGGTCAGCTCTTGAAAGATTCCCTTCAAGCCAAATTGGTACATTGGAGATGGAGTTTGAGATAATGGAGCTGTGCTCCTTCCTTAATTCTATTAGGAAATTGTCCACCAACTCTCTTTCGCCCAATTCAGCTTTTTTCGCAGCATTAAGTAGCCCGTCAGTTACGCCCTTCAATGCAGATACGACCACGACCAAATCGTTGCCCTTGTATCCAGACACAATGTTGCATATAGCTCGAAACCCAGCTTCTTTCACCGAACTCCCACCGAATTTCATAACGTACCTCATTGCAACTGCACCTCACGAAGTTAAAGCATCGTTCGCATGACCATCGTTTAGACGGTTTTAATATTTTATGTGCTTCTTGCAAAATCGGCACTAAAATTTTTATTTCAGAAATGAGATGCGCAAGGCCGATCGACTGCCAAAACTCTGAGCTGAAATCATTAGCCACAATTGCATCTCAATCACCTATTTTTGGTAATCGTTTTGTGCTTCAAGAGCACTGCTAGCTAAATTTTAAAAATAGCATTGGCTGTGCCAACGTTGGCGTTTGAAATACAGATGGACAGGCGATATCCCTGAGGCACTACCTCGACGAAGTCGACTTTGAAACGATCAAGCAGAGATTTGAGGCTTTTTGGAACCGCGAACCCTTAAAGCCTCCACTTCTTTATATTACAGCTCCAAGGGAAAAACAGGTTGCGATCGATCTTCCAGTTCCAGAAAGCATTGAGGAAAGGTGGACAAACGTCGATTATGTCCTCAGGAGGGCTGAACTATATCTTGAGAACACTGTTTTCTTGGGGGATGCTGTGCCTTGGTATTGGCCAAACCTTGGACCGAACTCCTTTACAGCATTCCTAGGCGGAGATCTAACTTTCCTGGACGAATCAACTTCGTGGTTGTTCCCATTCATTGATGATTTGTCCAGATACGAACCGCGGTTGGATAAGAATGGCAAGTGGTGGAAAATAATGGATGAGCAGCTAAACTCTCTCTGCAAGATTGCTCGAGACCGATTCTTAATTGGTATCCCGGACATTCACTATGGAGGCGATTCTTTGGCTGCCGCCTTTGGAACCAGAAATCTGGTAAAATCGATATACCTTGAGCCGGAAATCGTAAAATCACTTGTAAAAAAACTGGCGGACCTCTGCATCCAAGTTTTTGACCACTACTATGGCAAAATTTCGCGCATACAGAGAGGCTGCATAACGTGGATTCCTGCTTATTCCAAAGGTAAATATTTTGCCCTTCAGGACGACTTTACGGGTCTTCTATCCCCTAGATTATTTGAAGAGCTATTCTTGGAGGACGATGTCGTGCGCCTTTCGAAATACCTTGATAATTCAATCTTCCATCTAGATGGCCCAATGGCATTGGGAAATTTAGATGCATTGCTTAAAGTTGAGCCGCTCGATGGAATTCAGTGGGTTCCAGGAGCTGGAGCTGAGCCAATGTCGAAATGGGTTGATGTGTGTAACAAAGTCCTCAGTGCCGGAAAATGTCTCCAGATTTCGTGCTCACCCGAGGAAGTTCGCTTTTTGCTTTCGAAATTGAGGCACGAGGGCCTTTTCATAAGCACATCCTGCGGTTCAGAAAAGGAGGCACGCAGTTTGCTAAAATTGCGATAGCTTCATGGTAAAAGGAATAACGCCTTAAATTGGTCCTTTCAAGGTAGTACCTTCGCATTCAAACCATCTATATTATAAGTTCCTACTTACGATTTGGAGATTCGATTGAGATGAAAGCTTTAGAACTTCATGAGCATATGCAAAAAATCGGAACCTGGGTTGATTGGCGGCGCACTAGAGACCGTTTCCTTGCTGGCGATCCGGAGTCAGAGGTAGAGGGCATAGCCGTATCTTGGATGCCAACGTTCTTCACGCTCAATGAAGCACTTAAAGCAAGGTGCAACCTGTTCATAACCCACGAGCCGCTCTATTCGGCTATCGTAGACGGTAAAGGAAAGGTCGTCGGGGGCGCCGTACTGGAAGAGACAGACTTTGCAGCATCGATTGACAAAAACGATGTTTGGGTTAAAAAGAGGATCTGGCTTGAGGAGAAAGGAATGGTCGTGTATCGATGCCACGATGTTTGGGACAACTTTCCAAAGATAGGAATACATGGTGCATGGGCAAACTGGCTTGGTTTCACAAAAAAACCGATCTCAGAAAAGCCTTATTATGAAGTGCACGAGATCGACAATTTGACCGTCAGGGAACTGGCGGAAATGATTCTGCAGAAAGTTAAACCCCTTGGCCAGGACTCGATAGGAGTAGTGGGCGATCTGGATAAAAAAGTGTCAAGAATCGCTTTGGGAACTGGAGCTGCAACCGAGTATCGTGAGATGCATAGCATGGAAGCTGACATCCTGCTTTTGACCGATGATGGAACGAGGCTCTGGGAATCCGGGCAGTGGTCGCTAGATTCGGGCGTGCCCATCATTATAGTGAACCACTCGACCTCGGAGGAGCCTGGGATGCGAACGCTGGCAAAATATCTTCAGGAGACATTTCCATTTGTACCTGTGATAGAAATCCCAGTTGGCTGCATTTACCACGTAATCAAGTAATCATTCCACTTCTTCATCTACCATCTGCTTCGCATTCTACTATATGGTTAATAATCAGCCTGACCATCGAGAGCCATGAAGGAATGGGGCAAATGAGAAAGAAGAGTTGGACAGAGAAATTAGCGGACAGCAAGGATCTGCCAAGGATTGAGAGGATTACAGGAAAGATGTCGAAGAGGTGGGGTTCTGGAACGGTCGTTATCCCCGCACCAAAGGAGGTTGAGGCGATCATGAGAAAAATACCTAGAGGCAAGCTGATAACAATCAATGAGATAAGAGCAGCTTTGGCCAAGAAACACGGGGCGACGATCGGTTGCCCAATAACTACTGGCATATTTGCTTGGATAGCTGCCAACGCTGCTGAAGAACAAAGAGCAGAGGGAAGAAAAGACATTACCCCCTACTGGCGCACCCTCAAATCTGGCGGGATTGTAAACGAGAAATATCCAGATTTGAGACGCCAGATTAAACTCTTAGAGGAGGAAGGACACAAATTAATTCGAAAGGGAAAGAAGTACATCGTAGAAGGTTTTGAAGAATCTTTGGCAAAGATTTAGGTTAAGAAAGATTACATGGGCAACATGCAAACACGATTCTACAGTTAAGTACCAGATAGTTATGGCACTGAGAAGGCATACTGAAGCTAGTCGATATCGATTGTGTAGGAAAAGAGTTGCTGACCTCTGTCGGGAAGTTTAACTACCCACCTTCCCTCAGGAGATACGATGCCGCCAGGCGATGAACAGGGAATATCTTCAGGCAAACAATTGTCAACGGTTGCGATCCAAACACCGCCCGCCTTTGCGCGCAGCAGAAGGTTTGATTCGTGATACTGCCTAGTCACAACTTGTGAAAACTCGCTCGCATTCCTTCCACCATTCACGGCATGGAATATGACCTTCGCCCCCATCCTAGCCAGTTGCTGCGATAGATGCGGATCCGGCATGTGTGTGCAACATGGGTTCGCCCACATGTCGTTGCAAACCAATCCACCGATGATGACCCCTTCGAATTCAAAGGTTCTAAGTGGCTTTACTGAGTAATGCTCCAATTCCCCTTTTGGTGGATAGGTAACCGTACTGCAGAGGAGCGTCTTGCTGTGAAACCCCAAATACCTGCCTTCCTTGTCATAAAAACGGATCTGATCGTAACAAAGGCCATCTTCCTCAATGTAACAGGTTCCAAGTGCCAAGCCCAATTTTCCCTTTGCTTTCTCGACAATTGCAGCCAATGCTCTAGAAACATCGTCTTGGTCGAAGATGTGCCTGTATCCTGAAACGGATCCTTCTGGTGTCAAAAGTATGTCTGCCTTCTCATTTAGGGCGAAATCAATCGCATTGTTTATCGATTCGAAATTTGCCTTGACACTTTCGGTCACAGGCATCTGGGCTCCAGATATGCGAAGCTTCATGAGCATCGATGGACGGTCATTCATTATAAGACTTTTATGGCAACTGATTGGTCGGATCATGTATTACCCAACCGAGATGCCCGAGCATGCAAAAGACAACCTTGCTTACACACCCTAAACCATCAGCCTTGGATATCGTCCTGAAGGATTAGGAGGCTTTTCAAGTCTGAATATTCCTGTACCAATTCCTAGAGCTTGGTACAGACCAAAATCTGCACAAGGTGAAAGAAAAACTATATACTCAACAGTATTGGCCCAATCCATGGGCAAGAAGATCATCCAGCAAGACCTTGTCTACAAGTTACTAAAGCAAGTTCCAAAGGGCAGGGTCACAACGTACAAGGCCCTTGCTAGAGCAGCTGGCTGCTCCGATGGTGCCAGGGCTGTTGGGGGGATGATGAGGCGCAACCCGTATGCTCCGATTGTGCCTTGCCACAGAGTGGTGTACAGCGATGGAAGGTTGGGCGGCTTCGGTGGCTTGAAGGGAGTAAAAGCTAAGGCGAAGATTCTTGAAAAAGAGGGTGTAAAAGTAAAAGAAGGAAGGATAATTGAATTCGACACACTTTTCTTCGATACTTTCTCCACCAAATTGGCTGAAAAAGATTCGCTACCTTGACCCCATGTTCTTAGAGCTGCAAATTTATTTTCTACATAGCGTTGCTTAAAGCGTTCTAAACATAGTTTAGACCATAGTCCACAAGCGGCATTGGGAAGATCGAATTCAGCATGTCCTCGAGTTCGGAGTTTGCATGCTTCAGTTTTTGCTGTTTTTCAACAGATCCAAAAATGAATGATGTTATCTCATCGATGCCCCTGATGCTAAACTTCTGATCCATGTATGTGAATGAAAGCTCAGAGTTTTTTCCTTCATATTTTATCGACAGATTCTTTCTCCTCCTTTTTCCGATAACTTCCGTCATGTATGTATCTATGCTCTCCAAGAACCTTTCTATGTCTATCAACTTAACGGTTCCCATGAATCCTCCAGTACTTCGTTTGGCTCCTGCAGAAACCATCAGATGATCCAATTCGACATCTGCTGTAGTAGTTCTTACGATTGCAGACTCTGTTCCGACATCATCCATCAAGCTCCTTAAAGTTTTCAAGATAGCAACACGAGATCCTGCAAGTTCTAATATGGCCAGTGGCAAATCTCTGGACCTTGGAAGCTGAAGGCTAACGTATGCCACTACTGGACCATTTTGTTCAACAACATAAGTCTCGGAGATTTGGTCGCAGAGCCTCTTGGATTCCAAAAGCGTTTTGAAATCCTCATACGTCCTGATGAACCTTATGGGTTCAAGTTGGTGAAGCTTTACAAGCTCGATAACATCCTTTTCCCCATACTTCCTGAGGGTTAGGTTCTTTTCGTGTACTTCAAGCTGGTCCCTCTTGATCGAGTACCATCGGTAGATTCCCGCGTCAACACATCCAAACCTCCTATAGAGGCCGCGGTCTCCAGAGACAAGCATCAACGAGGCTCCCTCTTGGACTGCCCTGTTGGTTGCATCCTCCAAGAGTTTCGATGCAAGCCCCTTGTTTCTGTACTCAGGATGTGTGCAAACCGATCCTATGCAAACTGCACCGATCATGCAACCCATTATAATTACATCATTGATACACATTCCAACCATCGAAACAACTTTGCCTGCATCGACAAATACACGTATGTTCTCCAAGTTATTTTCAGAAAAAAGAAGTGGAAATTCTTCCTCCATCTTGTATTGGCTATCGTGCCGAAAAACGAGGTTTGCCAATTCAGCAGCAGACCGAAGCTCGTCTTTTTTAAGCCCTCTTGGCCCTTCCATAGAAAGCTCATAGATCTCCTCTTATTTCAGCCTTCTCGTAATGAGAGCCACTTTCCGAATCTGTATCATCTTTAATCCAACATTTTCCAGCCCCAGCTAAATAAGTTCAGGCCGTTCTACACATGCCCATGATGTGAATCCTATGAAATAGCTCAATGTAGCTTGCTTAATTCCTCCAAAAGACCTACAGCTTCATTCACAAGAACCAATCCTGCTTCGGGTTTGAGAATTGATGTGGTTGGCTCGTATCCTCCTTCACCATATGCTTGAGGCGTTGGTACGTAGCCGATCCACTCCTGGTTGCAAAGCTCAGCTACGAAGGTGTGCTTGAATGGAGACCTTCTCCTTATCTCAATCCCAAGTTCGAGGAAAACCTCTCCTGGAAGCGCCAAAACAGCTCCATCCCCAATCTTAAATGCCTGAAGTTCGACGGTAATGTCTCTATAATCCTCTTTCATCTTCTCGAAGCGCCTTTCGAACCAGGCAGGTAGAACCTCTTGAACTGGAAGCTTTATTTCCTTGGATTTTGATGCGATCTCGACATCATCGCGAAAGTCGATTATCTGTTCGAGAGTCTTCAGAGATTCACCACCCAGGGAGTTCCCAAGTCTCTCTGCCTCTTTGAACCTCTCTTCGCTCTTCAGATCGTTCCACTTGGGCTTTAACCCGGCCCAATTGAACCTGGGCGCTGCTCCTTCAGGCTGTGGAATCTCCCAGATCCACCTTGGATTAACATTTCCGCATGGAGCGTTTAGGAACATGCATACCGATCCGGGTTTGGCTTCTTCCAAAAGATCGACCGCATATCCTGAAAAATCCCTTGAAATTAGCAGTTCATTGGGTCCCAGTGTCACGCCGTGGCAACCGTAATTCACAATCGTGCAAATCGTTCCATCGTTGAGTTGATCTACACGCAGAATCTTGACTAATGGCTCGAAGGGACCATCTGGCCATGAGTATAGAAAATGTGGCTTCACAGGGCTAGAAGGATTTCTCCTGTTGACACCAACAAAACTCTCCCCGGAACCAAACCCTATTTTAGCAGGCTTCAGTTTGCGCCAAGCTTCCAGAAAAGCTCCAGCCATCTTCCTTCCCAGAACAGTCTTCCACTCCTCACCCATGGCTTCGTTGTTCGGTCCTGTGTGGGTGTGTGTTCCGTGAACCATCACAGCGGATCCTGGTACGCCGGTCTCCTTCTCTATAAGGCGCCTAGCTTCCTCGACACTCTTCTGGGGCGTGGATATTATGTCGCAGGAAATTATGCCAATGGTTTCTCCTCCAGCCCTCAGGACAAGCGCCTTTGCGAAGAGTGGATCATGGACCCCTATTGAGCCCTGCACCCTGTTGCTGTATCCGGCCAGGGGATAGCCCACTGGTGGTGTGATGTCGTGTTTTGCAGCTCCAGCCTCGATCTTGGCCATATGGCTAAGGGGCTCCCCTTTTCTTTCTTAAGTTCTTCGTAATATGTGTCAGAGGAGAATATGATATTGTGCAGCCAAATCTGGGCATTCTGGAGGGAGCCCCGGATACTTCATCGTCTCGCATTGACTAATGTTCCCCCAGATGGGCTGTTCCAGGCTTGCTTGCAATCGCTCACGAGTTCCTTCTGGTAATTTTTTAGCCACATTCGAAGAACTTTTTCGGAGGCAGCGCCCGGCCAGAAGAGCCATTAACTAATTGAGCTGAGGAGCGCGGTCTGAACGGGCGCCACGTATTATAAGTGCAATAACTTACTCATAAACTTGTTCGATAAATGTTAAAGAAATAACATCCCATTCTTTCTAGATTTCGCGAATCAGCTGTAGGAAGCCTTAAAGGAGCTACCAATCTACGCCAAGGTGGAGGATTTTGATGAAGCTGGGGTGCGCAAGCTACTCCTACCACCGCATGTTTGAATCCAAGAGGATCGATTGGCCTGGTTTTCTGGAAAGAGCCTGGAGAATGGGCCTGGATGGTGTTGAACTCAACTCCCTCTTCATGCCAAGGGACAGGAAATTTGCTGTTGAAATAAAGAGAAAAGCCATGAGATTTGGCTTGGACCTTTACGCCCTGACGCTGGACATCAACCTATGCGAACCTACAGCTGCTAAAAGGGAGAAAGCGGTCGGCGTAGCAAAGCAGTGGATAGAGATCGCATCACTTCTGGGTTGCCCGGCGATGAGGGTTGACCTTGGCTCTACGCCCAAGGGGCATTCTGACGAGGAGGCGACAAAATGGGCGATTCAGAGCTACAGAAAGCTCGTCGGATATGCAAAGGCGAAGGCCATAGTACTGAGCATAGAGAACCACTATGGACTTTCAGCCTCGGCCAGCAAAGTTACGGAGATAATAGAGAAGGTTGGACCTGAATGGTTTGGCCTAACCCTGGATACGATGAACTATGGCACAGGGGCAGAAGCCTACGAGCAGATTGCCAAGACCGCTAAGTATGCTGTATATGTTCATGCAAAGACACACAGACTTGAGGCTGGAGGGGAGGGCCAGCCAAGATGGGTCGAGAAGGACATAGATTACGGCAAGATAATGGAGATTCTGCGAAGCGTTGGCTATGAAGGTTACCTTAGCATCGAGTACGAGGGAGAAGAGGATGAAGAAAGCGCTGTTCCAAAAAGCGCCGAGTTCTTGAAGGCATTGTTGAAACGGAATATCTAGAATACCGCCTAGGGTCGAGGATGATCTGCTGTGCCAAGGAACTTACAGGCTTGGAGTTAACGGAAGGAATTCAAAGCCAAGAATTTTGGTCTAGCCAGATGCCCAGTCAAACCCTACGTGGTGGTCAAAAATCTGGCCACTTCTTCTCACAACGGTTAAATCAACTGCCCCATCCTATTGCAATTAAGGTGGTGAGAAAATGAGTGAAGAGAAAGAGGAAGAAGAGACCGAGGTAAGGAAAGAGAAAGAGGACACAGAAGAGCTAAGGGAAGTCTTAAGCATTGTTTCACAACAGGTTCCAAGCCTGATAAGGAACATAGTGGCAAGCATTTTCTCTGAACAAGCAGGAGCCGACATGGGCAAAGCTGTTGGAGCCTTCTACAAGGGGCTGAAGGAGGCTGGGATCCCAGAGGAGACGGCCATCAGGATGACAGAGAACTACATATCAACATTCACAAGCTTGGGGGACGTAATGAAGATGGCTGTAGGGAAAGAGAAAGGCAAGGAAGTAGGCGAGGACATCTCAAAGGCAATAAAGGAAAAATTGGACAAGGAGCTTGGTGAAAGGAAAGAATAAAAACTCATCCGCTGGATAAATTTAACAAGCGATTTCTGATGAGGATTCGCAGCATGATAAGCATAGCTTTCTCGATAATGAATCTAGCGGTGAATCTTCTTTTTTTATGGCTCATGTTTGGATGGCGCGTTCGAAAAGCAAGAGGAGCATTTGAGAGAGAGCTAGTTCTCCAAGGAATGAGGAAGGAAGATGCGAAAAGGATAAGCGCTCAATACATGAAGTTGAAAGAAAGCTTAATGGGCACGCTCAAGACGAGCTTAAGGTAGTTTCATCGGCCATGTGAGGCCTTCAAGGTAATGGACAACGAGAACGAAATTTCCAGAGAAGAAGGCTCAAGCATCGAGGCGCTGAGTAAAAAGCTAGACCTGATCATCAGGAGACTAGACACTCTGGAAACTTTCGTGATGAATAACCCTGAATATGCCTCACTGGCACCTTACCTGCGAATGACGCGCTTTGGCATTGGACTTTATGGGGAACCACTGAAGATAGCTGAAAGGCTAAAAGCTGCTGAAGAACACATGGCGAGAAAGCAAGACATTGCCAAAGACGATATCTCAAGGTGCATAATTCAGGCACTAGCTTTGTATGGAAGGTCAAACATATCGGCTATAACTCGGAGGGTAGAGGCGATGCGCGGAAAAGCATCCAGGAGGATAGTGAGGGAGAGGATCGAACATTTGGAAAAGGAAGGAATCGTTCGGCATTCCGAAGGATACACGAGCGTATACGAGCTTGCCGAGTTACCAAAAAAGTGACCACTTTTTCCCACGACCAATAATTACTTTGTTCAGACCTCTTCGACATAAGAGGTGAAACGTGAAATGAAGTTATGGAATCTGTTGTCAAGGATCGTGGCGATGTTGAAGGATTGCTGGAATGAGACTAAGCTGTTGCTGGATGGATAGGTACCTTGGATCGCTCGTCGGGGCGTTCCCGCAGAACCATTTTTACACCTTTTTATCATCTCTTATCTTTCCTGCTTTTTTGAGATTTCAAAATTCCCAGCCACCTAGGCGCGATTTCGGAAAGAATTCGATTTAAAAATTGGTCATAGATTTTACAGGCATTCTATCAGCTCAATATAGTTTCGTACAGTTCAGATTCAACATCCTCGAGCAAAGGAATTCCAGTTACTTTTGCCGCTCTCTCCGTTAGGGAGGCAAGGTCGCGCCTGTCCAAAAGGTTCAACTTCCACTTTCTGGCACCTGCCATGAGCTGCTGAAGCCCAACCCCTATCCTATCATTAAGGTAAGTGTAAAGGCCGACAGCTTCCCAAGGAAGTTCAATACCATCTCGCTCCTTGACGAGGAGAGATCCGATGAAGAACTTCTCGGGTTCGGAGCCATATCTTTCCGCAAAGGATTTTGGCAACCTTCCCTGTTTGGCAAGTTCTACGAAGTAAGATGATTTCATTACGGCGGTCAACGGCGCTCTGGCCATCGTGATTGCTTTGACGATCGGGCCATCTCCAAGGTTGCTCATGGCTATGGACTTCAGAATCTGTGTTTCGTTGATGAAACCACCTGCCATCGATATGTCTGGCACATGCCTGTTTTTCCTTCTCAGGATTTCGGCACATCTCAGTACCTGGGCTTCTAGGTAAACTGTTGGCGAACTCATCTCGTTCATCATGGGAACGGGACTCATTCCAGTCCCTCCGCCAGCACCATCGAAGGTGATGGCATCCAACTTGGCTTCCGAAGCAGCCTTCATGGCAAATGCAACGGCCGAGGGGCGGTACGCGCCAGTTTTCAGGAAGATGCGCTTCGCGCCCTGTTGGCGGAGCCACTCCACATCCTCCACGAAATCGATGAGACGGGGCATTCCAACCCTGCTGTGTCTCTCGAAAGTCTGGAAGACACCAGACTTGAAAGCCTCCCTCACGTGCTCGTTCTCGGGATCGGGCATGACGACATACCCCCTTCTCTTAAGCTCCACCGCCTCTTCGATCGAGTTTATCCTCACCTCACCTCCAATGGCCTTAGCTCCCTGCCCCCACTTCCTTTCGATGACGTTCACTTCAAGTTTGGAGATCGCATAGATGTCAACACCCATCCTCTGGTCCTCGACGTTCGTCTGCACCACTATGTCCCCGTTCTTTCCATCCCAAAAATCCCTGTATGTCCTGATCCTCTGCTCCAAGTCATTAGTGGACACAACTTTGCCATCCACGAATTTCGATTCAGGATCCATTCCACAGACGTTCTCTCCGACAGTCAGGATAACTCCGGAAAGTGCAGCTCCTATTGCAAGGCCGCGCCAATTGTTCTTGGCTACAGCTGTTGATCCAAATGCACCTGTGATTATGGGAAGCTTTAGCCTTATTCCGCCTATTTCGCTTGTCACATCTACACTTGGAAAAAGAGCGATGTCTGGATCCTCTTCAATTCCATTTGCACCCAAGAGGTTGGATAGGATCGTCATGTGCGACCAGTCAAGGAAGTAGTCCTTGATTGAGGCTGCCGTGCTCTGCCCAAACTCGTCCACTTTAGGATAAAGCGCCTCCCTCCCCCTTAAAGCTGAGAGGCCAACTTCGCAGAGAGAGGCGCACTCCCTGATGCAGAGAGGGCACATCCCGCTCGTCGGGGAAACGTCCTTAACACGAGTCGAAGTTCCAGTAGTCGACATTGCGTTCAAATATGAGGAGTTGTGCGATACTCTTTCCATTCTATGTATCTGTAAGGTTGTGGCACGCAAAAAGAATGTATTTATAGCATAATTACTAATTGGTGCATGCTTTTTTAACTAGAATGATACATTTTATTTAATTTATAACGAAAATTGACATATTTTCTATCTCGCAAATAGCGGATCTGCTAAAAGACAAGAGGCACCTTCCGCCGAGAGTTGTATCGAGCCAGGATGGCAACAGGTATATTGTCGATCCACATGGTGTACCATTTTCGCTAGAGCTACCAAAAAATTCCCTTTTCCCTTTACTGTGAAGTATTCGAAAAATGCTTGCATTATTAAATTTCAAGAGCCTTCTATTCTCTCACTCTCTTCTAATAGAGGGGCTGCAGCTCTCGATCCTCTCGATCAACTTTGGGATCACTTCAAATAGGTCGCCAACTATGCCACAGTCCGCTACATCGAATATGGGTGCATTCGGATCTTTGTTTATGGCTATGATCCTTTTGGAATTTCTTATCCCCATTACGTGGTGTATCGCCCCGGAGATCCCGCAAGCTATGTAGATGTCAGGTTTGACAGTTTGGCCCGTCAGTCCAATCATATGACTCTCGGGTATCCACCCTGAGTCTGTTGCCGCTCTTGTTGCTCCGACCTGCGCGCCCAATAGGTCAGCGAGCTTCCTTATTAACTCAAATCCTTCACTTCCTCCAACACCTCTTCCACCACCAACTATTATCTTTGCGCCTTTGAAGTCTGCCTCTGTCTGCCTAGCAGTGACCTCGACAACCTCGACGACATGATCGAGATCATTAAAATTAACTTCACATCTCACTATTTCTCCCTTCCTGCTCAAATCTCTTTTTGGCAAATCGAATGTCCCAGGACGGACTGTTGCCATTTGGGGCCGCCTCTCGGGGGTAACTATTGTGGCCAAAATATTCCCCCCGAATGCAGGCACTTTCTGAAGAAGAACACCTTTGTAAGTTCTTCCACTCTCCCTGTCTTCAAAATCGCCTATATCCAAATCGACACAATCTGCCGTTAGTCCGGTTTCCAATCTCGCTGCGATTCTTGGAGCCAAATCACGACCGATCGAGTTGGCTGAAAAGAGTACAATCTGTGGCTTTTCTTTCTCGATTAGGTCTGTCAATATTCTCGCGTATGGCATCGTAGTGTAATTGATGAGCTTCTCGTGCTCTGCCACGTAGACCTTGTCTGATCCGTAAGATATCAATTCATATGCCAACGAGCTTATGCCGAAGCCAACGAGTATAGAAGAAAGTTCAACTCCGATACTGTCCGCCAGCTTCCTTGCCTTTCCGAGCAGTTCAAGAGTTGGCTCACTAATTTTGTTATAATTTCTCTGAGCATACACTAGGATGCCATTACTCCCCCTTTCCACATCGATCACCAAATTTTATGCCATCTTCAAATATTTCATTCAAAAGCGCATCCACTGCCTCATCTGCTGTTTTGCCTCCGATTAAGCGATTATTCTTTTTATTCACCGATCTTTCTATCTTCATTATTTTTGTGGGCGATCCAGCCAAACCGACTTTACTCACATCAACTTCTAAGTCATCCAAAGACCATGTCACCACAGACATCCTCATCGCTTTCAGTATGCCTGAGAAATCTGTATTCCTTGGCTTGTATGTTCTGCTTGTAATAGTTAATAGTGCAGGGAGCCTTGTTCTTAGTCTCTCGAATCCTCCTTCAACTGCTCTTCTCGCTTCCAAAAAATTCCCTTCGATATCGAATTCCTCGACATAAGTTATTTGCGGAATACCAATATATTCAGCCACTTCAGGACCAACCTGGGCGGTTCCACCATCCATAGTTTCTGCTCCACATAAGATCAGATCGCAATGCCCGATTTTGACAATCGCCCTATGCAGAACGTACGCTGTAGCAAGCGTGTCAGAACCACGAAGTCTTCTGTCAGATATTAATATCGCTTCGTCGATCCCAATCGCCAGCGCTTCCCTCAGGGCATCCTCGGCTTTTAGCGGCCCCATTGAGATGGCGGTTACTTTTGCACCGTATTTTCCTTTGATCAAAATTGCCGCCTCTATAGCGCATCTGTCACATGGGTTGATCACCGATCTGGTCTTTTCTCTGTCCAGCGTCCCATCCTCCCTGATGCGGACATATTCCCTAGGATCCGGGACCTGTTTCACTAGCACTATGATATTCACGTCAATCTCCTCCCTCATATCTCGCAAGGGCGGCAACCTCCGCAGGCACAACTTTCCTGTAGACTTCCTCGGGCCTTCTTATCACCCCACCAACTTTCAGGAGGTCTTCTACTTTTATGCCGAACAACTGCTCATTTTCTTCCAAGAAAGGAAGGATCTTTTCCCAATCTTCTCTAGAAATCTCACATATCTTTCCACCATTTAGCTGATCCTCTCCAACAGTTTTCCAGGGGTCTCTGATGTAGATGGAGCCAGCAGCAGCCAAAGGAAATATGTTGCCACCTTGGTAAGGAGTTTCCTGTTCCACAACCTTTCCGCTTTCGTCAAACCTTATTCCGTTTAGTATTATGAATCCACTTGCTGCCATGAACGATTCCCCCATGTAGTCCTTACATGAGCCATTTATCACGGCCTTCGAGCTTCCAACAGCGTTGATCAAAGGTCTATCTATCAGGTCCCCCAAAACATAAGCCACGCCACCTTTGGCACCATACTCGAACGCCTTTCCGGCGTCTCCGAAAACTACTATTTTGCCGGATCTGAAACAATATGCTACAGAATCTTGGACGCTACCATGGACGTAGAATTCTGGGCCATCGGCGAAGGAAGCAAGGCAGTCACCAACTCTGCCGTACAAGTCGATTCTGACCTCGCTCCCCGTAACAAGGCCAGCCCCGAAGTTTCTTTGTCCCCTGAAATTATAGGCGATAATTTTCCTCCAACCAATCCTACAGGCTTCTTCAAGGAACTCGCAAATTTCCCCCTCCGGATGGAAGTCGCAAGCATCTATTACTAGAGTCCTGTTTGGAGTGGAGGGACCCGTTAGCTTTCTTCTTCCGCAGTCTACAAGAAGGTAATTGCTGCTTGGGCCAGATTTCGAGGAGCCTATTGAATCAAAAATATCGAAAAGAGCTCTTTCAAATATAGGAATTACGGCGCTCCTTCTCTTCCAACCTGTGTCGTACCTTCTGTCGATAAGTAAGGTAAGTGTTTCGATTACATTTGCCCTCTCTTCGTCGCCCTTGCGCGCGTGCCTTTTCATGCTTTCTGCAAGCAAGTAAACTTCGTCCAAATCAAAATCGCCAAACTTGCTTGCGATATTTTCGAAGAGTTGGATGGGCTTTTGTTTCTTGCGCAATTTCTCATAGACTTCCATCAAACTTTTTGTGTTGAGCTTCATTGCAATATCGAAATTCTTATTTGTAGAGATTATTTTTCCAAACTTGTCGGTGCACAGTAGATTCTTGGATTCTTCAACTGTAAAGATGAAAGCTCCTCCATCGGTGTAGCTCCCACCTCTCGCGTACCAATACAAATCGGCCATCGGATGGAACCTGTCGTCATCTCTTGCAAGGCACTCAAGCATGGAGTCGATCGCTTGTTTTTCTGAAGCTATTAGGCCGATCTTAAAGGCTCCTTCCTGCAGCGCAAATACCTGCGGTCTTAGCATAGATGTATCTGTTATGCCGATTAACTGGAACCTTTTGTTGTAAATATCGTTTCTGGCGATGATAAAAAACCATGGCCCGTCAGGAGAACCGTGGATGTGCGTTGTTTGAATTGCCTTGTAGATCTTCTTCTTTTCTTCAGACAGCATGACAAAATCTCTTTCAGTTGTAGGAGCAACAGCTTCGATTGCATACTCTAGGGGATACCGATAAACCCTAGTCAATAGGTCCCAATAAAGGGCTGCAACTTCGGTATCGGTCAAAAACAGAGGATGGATGTCCCTTTGGCCAAGGTAATCGGTTATGGAACGGTAATTTGCGAAATCGCCATTGTGTACTAGTGCATCATGCAATCCAACAAATGGGTGGGATCCCCCAGGATGCCAAACCTTGCCTTTTGTTGGGTATCTTTGGTGTCCAATCCAAACATGGGCCTCCATGTCCTCGAGCTTGTAATATTTCAGAACCTGTTCGGCATAGCCAACAATTTTAAAGACTGCCATATTCTTTCCATGGGAAAGAACGAACGCCTTTCTTTCTCCCAGGGAACTGTAGTATTTCTTATTCAATGAGTAACTGTTCCTGTATACAAATTCATCTTCAACCTCAGATATATTCAGCGTTTCGCAGTTTTTCTTTGCGGCAAAATCCTTCAAAGAGTCCTCGTTCACCCTGACAAAGTACCTCCAAACATCGGGTGGTTTCACATCAAGCCCAATCCTTCTGTAGTCTTTGATCGTTGGAATCTTCTCTTTAAATTGGACATTAAAATGAGAATAGATGAAATTAGATTCCACTTCTTCACGTAATCCTGTATCTATGTAAGCTATTTGAACCAAGTATGAGTCTTGCAAGATCCTCTCCGAAACTCCCATCTGTTTTGAGGAGAGGCCTACCGCAGCGATTCCTCCGCCCTTGCCATTGCCGCGGTTGTGCATCTGCACCAGCGGTCTTATCAAGTACCTACCTTTTACTGGGATGGAGCATGCCACACCTATTACGCCGCACCCTCCCTCTGCAGCCTCGCGAAATCCTGTAAAGCTGGGCAGATTGATAGCTTGCAGCTTGGATGAGGATAATCTGTGCTTCTGTGCTTCCATGGCGATCACCCCATATGATCTAGGTGGACGAGGTGGTTGAACCTGCCCTTCTCGAACTTAACTTCGCCACTTGGGCGAAGCTCCCTGATGTTTACTAATCCAAGCCTTGCAATGATGCCGTTCCACTGCCCTTTCCATGAGTGGTAAAGATTGATTATCCTCTGGGCACCCCATTTAGGATTGATGTAATGTTTCAAAACCGGATCTGTAGTGGCAATGCCCGATGGACAGCCCCTTCCTCTTTCGCAATTGCCGCACCTTTTGCATCCCAGCGCGACAAGTTCAGAGGTTCCAATAACGGCTCCATCAGCGCCGAGCGCGATAGCCTTTGCAACATCGAAGGCAGTCCTTATTCCACCGCTGGCCATAATTACCATCTCGTCTCTCACCCCCTCCCTCACCAAGTAGTTGTGGACCATTGGGATCGCATACTCAATCGGCATGGAAATGTTCTTCTTTGCGATGTCTGGAGCAGCTCCCGTTCCCCCATACCCACCATCTATCTGCAGGATGTTTGCCCCAGCATAGTAGCTTCCAATTGCAACCATATCGACATCTATGGGCGTGGAAACCTTTACAGAAACGAGTGCTTTGGTATTTATGTCCTTAATTAGTTGGACATGTCTGTAGTGATCTTCAACGGAATAGACATTGTGGAATGGGAATGGGGAGAACAAACTTATGTTGGGGACAACCTCCCGCATCTTCGCAACCTCTGGTGTAACTTTGTCAGCAAGCAAATGCCCACCCAATCCTGGTTTGGCCCCCTGAGCATATTTCAGAACCACAATCCTTGCCCTCTTGATCGTCTCTGCATTGACACCGAAATGCCCCGTAGCTACCTGCGTTATTACATGGTCCTTGTATGGGACCAGTTCGTCAGGATAGCCACCTTCGCCAGTACTCGTGAATGTATTCCAGGCCTTTGCTGCCATTGCCCTCGCAAGCATCACATTCAGGCTTACGGAGCCGAAAGACATGTCAGCACCGTAAACCGGAATCGGAATCTCTATTTTCGGCTTCCCGTCCCTTCTCTTGTTCAGAACTATCGAAGTGTCTATTTCATTTTCCTCGAAAATTTTTTCGCAAGCTCCATATTTGTCCAACTCGAAATCGAATCTTAATCGATCGAAGCCTCCTCCAGAATGCCCAATATCGAATTCATATCTTTTAGATAACCTTCCAGTTTCAGCCTGCTCCCAAGTTGAAAATATCAGGTCGGCAGTCCATCTCCTGTCGCCAAGGGCGGCATACTCAGGGTTAAGCCCAAGTGTCAGTGCTCCAGTCGGGCACCGTTTAACACAAGATTGGCAAACAAAGCCTGCGCAAAGGCTCTTTGGATTGACCAGACGTATGTAGCCGCTCGGCTTTTTAAAGGCCTCATAATCTATTTCAGCAGTTCCTATGAATTGAGGGCACACTTCGGAACAGATCCCACATGCGGTGCACTTAGATCTGTCTAGGACGATCTCATATCTCTCTATGGTTCCTGCATGCCTTGGTGGCGCAAGATTCGCCTTTGGAAAAAGCTCCTGCTCCTTAATCATTCCATGCCCCCAAAGATCCTCTCTTCAATTTCATGACAGAACATCGCCCTTCCGATTTCACCCCTCTGCCTCCTCACTTCACGTAGGCCCATTCCTCCAAGAACTTCCAGTAGCTGGTCCCTCCAAGAGCTCACAAGGTTTAGGATTCTCTGAGATGCCCAATCTACATCTTTAGCCTCTACTTTTATCTGGCAATCTAGCGAGTGCTCGTTCCCGTAGCAGATTTTGCAACCAAGGGCTATCTGATATGCAAGCCCCAATGAGATTGCATCAGCCCCGAGTATTATGGATTTGGGAACATGCGACGCTTCGGCTATTCCCCCACCAGATATGAAAGTTACCTCGTCCCTTATATTCTTGTAAACTAGGTACGAATGCGTTCTTTGGATTGCATTCTTTACTACATCTGGATCCTTTTCAACAATTGCGTCATCAACATAAAAATGAATTATGTCCGCTCCCCCCTTTGCAAATGCCTCAGCTCTTTCGCCGGATCTCTCGTCGTACTTAGATCTTATGGAGATCAATGCTGAGGGATTTACCTCCTTCAGACTTCTGATACAAACATCTATTTTGCTCCCTTCAGGCTCTACCTCCACGATCCTCGCTTTCCTTACCAGCTCCTCAAATTCACTCAGCCTGTCAATGCCAATCCTAGGTATCAGATTGGGCATGTACGATTTCAGATCGTCCGAGTACTCCTTTGCATTTACGATGGAAAAGGTCTTTAGGGTGGTGGCCGCTTTTGCCAAGGCCAGCTGAAGGCCGATTCCTGCCCCAGACGTTGTTGGAGCATCAAGAATGATCGGTATCGGGATTTCAATAGTTTTTGGTACATCTGAAACCATCTTCCCTCTCTCGTCAAACTCTAGATGCGGCAACTTCCTCCCAAGATCCACGGAAGTCGAGATGTACTCCCTGCCATGTATCCCATCTCTTGTTGGCCTTACTATCTCGGAAAAATCGAACCAGATGCCATCGAAACCCCTTCCTGAGAATGGCCCCCCATATCCAGCACCAGAGACTGGGATCCTTCCGGTTTCTGCTTCGTAATAGATCGCCTCCAACCTTTCAGGTGTGAAATAGGAGTTGCCCAACTTCTCGAATTCTGGATTGATCATGACAGAGATGGCACTTTTCGGGCATGCAAGAGTGCAAGCGTGGCATCCACGGCATTTATCGCTGAGTGGCTCAGCAATCTGGCCGTCTTCGCGAACCTTGTGGACGCCATAAATGCATGCTTCAACACATTCTTGAAGGTTGACGCAGTTGTTGTAGCGCTTGACTAAGAATTTCGAAGGTATTTTAAACTTAGGAGGCGCCTCCTTTACCTCTATTCGATATCTTTCGAAGATATGTTTCGTCTCCTGACTCGCAGTTTCTTCTAGGAAGATGTTGGAAATGGCAGCAACTGACTTTGGCCTGGGCTTGATGAAAGCAGCTATTTCGTCCATTCTCTAGTTCGGTAGAAACATAATGAATATGGCAAATGGATATATATCATGTTTACTATCTGAAGTCGGAATTTCCGACCAATATGATACCGAAAGTTTATCCGATGTCAAAAATAACCACATCTCCACCAGAAAGTATAGCGGATCTGCTCAATGACAAGCTGAACCTCCTGCTGCTCAGAAACATCTGCTCAGGCAATGGCCTGGATGTCAACCTCAGCTATCTCTCCAGACACCTTGGGAGGCACAGGAACAGCATAAGGGATAGGGTTAGGGGGCTTTTAGAGAACAGGATCATCGACCGTCCCATCTATCCTTTCTTCGGGCTTTTTATCGAGTATCCACTCCTGGTTGCTGCCTATGCCGATCTTCCAGACAGCGAGAAGGTAAACGATTGGCTCATGAAGGACAAGAATGTCTTCGCTGCTTTCAGGGTCAGGGAGGGAGAATACAACACGATACTATTCGAATTCCACAAGAGCGTGTGGCACTACCACATATGGAGGGACAACCTCGTGCGGGAGAACAAGATACCGGGCAGGGGGGAGAGAGCCCCATCAACGGTATACTACTTTTCCAACCAGCTCATAGAGAAGTACGATCCAGCTGCTGGAATGGCACTCATAGAGGAAGAGTTCAAGAGGGAGGGCGAAAAGATCAAGATAAATGGCTACACACTTGACAAGTTGGGTCTCAGAGTTCTCCAGAATCTGGTCAATGGTGAGGGCATAAAGCTAAACGAGAACTTTCTCTCGAAGGAACTTGGAATTCATCGGAGGACTATCATGAAGAGAATATCGAAGCTCAAGGCTTCGGGTTTGATACTAGATCCGGTATGCAGGTTCCCATCCTTCTTCGTCCCTCCGAACTTCCTGCTCGTCTTTTCGATGGTTGAGATAAAGGGCTCGAGAGAACAGATCATGAAGGACATAATGCAGGATCCCCATGTGACTCTTGCATACAGGATTAGCGAGGGAAGGTTCAACACGCTCCTCTTTGAATCCCACCTAAGCATCGAAGATTACCTTGTTTGGGAGAAGAGATATACAGACCGTTACCCGGGGTGCTTCGGATCTGCGAAGATTAACTATCTCTCGCCCCGCATGACTATCTCGATAGACCAGCAGAAGGTATCCCTCAGCATAATCGAAGATAGGCTTAAAGCACTGTGAACATAGACTATATGTCTACAGCAAGAGAAATAGCTCAAAACTATATTCATTACATCAAGCTTATTGGGATAGATACGAACTACGATAGATTTACTTTGCGATCCTCTTGTAGAAATTCTTCATGTCTTCCTCTAGATCTTCCAGACCATACTGAGCGGACACTTTCCTCTGCCTGAAGTACTCCATCATCTCCCTCACGCTTATCCCAGCCTCCATGGCAGCTCTTTCTAAACTAATCCTTCCTTCAGAATAGAGTTTAGCCATATACTCTTTCTTCCAGTCCACTATCGCGCGGCAAAGGAGCTTCCTTACAACTGTAGACCTGTCAGCCTGCTCCACTCTCTCTATCCTCCTCAGCTCTGTCACCAATTCTTCAGGAAGCCTCGCTGCCACGAGCTCTTCTTTCTTCATCTTTTCACCCCCTTCGCCCTTTTAATTACCTCGGCCATGACATCGCTCGATACCCACATCACCTTCGACAATTTCGTCAAATCCTCTATCAGCTGATCGTAACTTCCTTTAACGTAAGCTTCGTACAGGATCATTACAGTGCCATGATGTTCCACCCCCAAACTCCTAGCTATCGCCCTTGCCTCCTTGTCGTCCAGTGTGGTCAGCAGATTCTTACCTTTTGCCAAAACCAATGCTTCAGCCTCCCCCAAGCCAATCTTAGCCTTGCTGATCAATCCGTTCACAGTCCTCCGCTGCCTCCTATCCAGCTTCACGCTTTTGATCCAGCCATCCTCGATCGCCTTTTCGATATACCTCACGTCCGATGCTCCTAATTCCCTCCCTCGGTCTATGCACTCCTCCTTAACCGAAGGCGAGATTAACACACTCTCGTATAGCTCCTTTAACATTTCCAGCCTCCCTATCTTTGCCAGGGCAATTATGGGCGAGGTGTTCGAGGTAATGGCCATTCAATTCTGTCTGATTATTGTGTCGAAAGTATTAAGTTTACTTTTGTAAATTTTGTTAACATCATATGCAAAACCGCAGAACGTCCGAAGACCGTTGAAGGGATAAGGTATTACATCGAGTTTATGAAGCCAACGATCTTTCACGCCCTTTGTCTGAAAAGACTTAAACAACGTTTGAGGACATCATGATGTTCTGCGTGCACGTACCATGGGACGGTGCTACCCGTGAGATTGACTTGGAACCATGACATCGTGATCATCACGGGCATATTCGCGACAGCCTCTATGGCATCTGGATTATTGAGCCCGATATGGCCCATCTATATCATAGAGCTGGGAGCGACGATGACAGAGCTCGGCCTAGTTTTCGCTGCATCCAATATAGCAGCAGCCACATTGCAGGTTCCGAGCGGCTGGCTCTCTGACAGGTTTGGGAGGAGGAAACTGCACGCATTTGGTACGTTATTGGGAGTTCTTCCCCCGATCATGTATATGTTCACAGGCAGCTGGATGGGCCTCGTGCCCTGGGCTCTTCTCGCTGGAATCGCAACTGGTCTTAGCAGCTCAATACGCTGGACCATCGTCGCAGATGCTTCTCCTGAAAGGATGGCGAATGCGTACAGTTGGACCATATCGGGAATGCTGGTAGGAATGACGCTCGGCCCATTCTTGGGTGGATTCATATCGGACCTTTATGGAATTAAGGCTGCATTCCTGGCCAGCTTTATCCTGTATGCCATCACCTTTCTGTTGTCGGCTTCGATGCGGGAGACAGGGTCCAGGCAAAGGGATTTTTCAGCACTTCCTTCTAAATTCAAGAAAACTTTGTTGGTAGTTATCGCCGTCTTTTCGATTGTCAATGTCATCCAGGGGATCGGTTTTGGCCTGCTCCCTCCATTGCTGCCCATCTTCATAACGACAAGGTTCAACGTCGACTTTACGCAACTGGGCATCGTCTATGCCCTTGGGACCGGACTTCCTGCTGCGATCGTTCAGCTTCCTGGAGGGAAAATGGCCGAGAGGTACAATAAGAAAAAGCTTATCATAATGACGCTGATCTTCTCTTCCCCTTTCAATGCCCTTGTACCCCTATCTTGGAACTTGTATATGCTTCTCCTCTCGCTTTTCTTGGGCGGAGCCATAATGAACATCGCGTGGCCCGCGTACCAGTCATTGATGATGGAGCTAACGCCCAGCGAAAGGAGGGGGCTCGTCAATGGCATTTCAGCAACCACAATGTGGATAGGAATGACAATTGGCTCAGCCCTAAGTGGGCCGATCTGGGAGGGACTTGGCCCAAGTTTTCCATTCTACTTAATAACAGTACTTTTTCTAGTTTCAGCCATTCCATTCTTTTTCTTGGATGATTAATGCACCATACAAGGAATCTTCCTAAGGAGCGCCGATGCCCTTTTTAAGAAAGCTCAAAAATTCTGCTCGGATTTTCGATCATCAAAGTATTGATCAGGTCCCCAATTCCTTTCTCCCGCATTTTTGGTAGAAATTTGTCGAAGATATAGCAAAGGTCTCTAGGTCTGCCCCCTCCTGGCTCACCCAAATTGTAACCGCCAGCGTCTTGAGAGATCAGTACGTGCCTTTCGTGCCCCTTTGAGACCATTCGCTTGATCAGGTCGATGAAAAAACCATCAGGGCTTTCGCTACCTATAGCATCATACTCGACATTTATTCCTTCTTCGACCGCTTTGAAGTGCTTCGCTAAGTCAGGCTCGGCATGCGCATGAACCCAGATGAACTTCTCAAGATCGAAACGCTCCTCTTTCAAAACTTTAACTTCTTGCAGAAGGACTTCCCCCCTTACGGTATGATCGGATATAGCAGCCCCGGTATCCATTGCAGCTCTTGAGGCAGCTCTCAGAACCTTCTCCTCCAACGAAGTCAGGCCATTGTCGCTTGCTGCTAGTTTTATGAATCCCGCCCTTACTGTAGTCTCTCCGATTCCTTCTTGCATCTCTCTTCTCATTAAATTGGCAAGCTCGTCAACACTCCTGCTTCCTATCCAGTTTGGCATGAACGGCTCCTTATAGAACCCTGCAGGGGCTAGCACGTTAATTCCGCTTCTTCTCGCTAAGGTTTCTAGTATGATTGGGTTCCTGCCTATGCCGCCTGTTGAGCATTCAACAAGTGTTTTTGCTCCCCTTTGCTTCAAAGCGAGAAGCGAAGGTAGAACCGTTTTAACCACCTCTTCCATATCAACGAGAGCGCTCCCATCAGAATAAGTTCCTCTTAAATCAAAAAACAGGTGCTCATGTGGAAGTGTCAATCCCAAGTCTTTCGGATCGATATCACCTAACACGGTACGTATCTTCCCCATCGAAACTACACTCCAGCACGCTGTTCGTCACAAAGGATCTGTATATGCTTTAAACAAAGGTCGTCTGCAAACTTTATAGAAAAACTGGATGCCATCACGAAGGAAAAATCAGGTGAGAATATGAGCATGAGAAAATTGTCCGAAAGCAGGCTCGTTGTCATAAGAGTTTTGGAGAGGATTGTAAGATAATTTCATATTTCGACTTTGGCATTTTTACTCACCAGTTCCATGAATCTTTTGGCATCCACAGCCATCGAAAGGTTGTTGAAAAGCACGTAGATCTTATCTTTTGTCTTGCCCAGTTCTCTTACGAGCTTCAGAAGCTTTAGTAGATCCTCCTCCGTGTATTTATAACTGTAATTCACCTCGCCTTTTCCAATTCCATGAAGCCTCATGTAACAAACACTGTTCTCAGATAGAGGCATCCACCTGAATGGATCTACAACATGTATTAAGTCGAGTTTGCTGCAAAGTTTCCTCACCTTCTCACCATGTTTCCTCCATTCACCTCGAGGTTCCCATGCAATCTTCAAAGAGCCCCTCTCTATGCTCCCCATGAATGCCGAGATGTTTTCACAATTCTGATCTGTTGGCCCAAAGCTAGCAGGAGACTGGAATACACAGATCTTCGCGTTCAGCACATCGCAGACGGCCTTCGTTCTTTCCCAGGCTTGGAAATTTTCCTCCGATTGCCTGAAGTAGCCATATCGGTAGGACTTCCAAGATGGAATTTTCTCTCCAGATCTCCTCCAGGTCGGACTGCTCAAAGGATGGGTGATCGCCTGCCAGGCTTTTAAAGTGTACTCGAAGTCCTTAGGGGATGTCTCCCTCCACCTCCGCGCCGTCTCAATCTTCGGAAGTTTGTAGAACGTGCTCTGTAATTCAATAAGCCTGAAAGACCTAAAATAAGCTTCCCTGCCTCCCTTTACGGCCCAACCGCAGCAACCAACACTGAGCGTCAATGGAGCCTCTAAAGATTTTGTATCGTCTGGGATATCTTTTTTCTTCATGGAAATCGGAATTCTTCTAATTTGCGTGTAACTATGAAGCTTTAAAGGTCCATTCTCAACCGATTGGAAAGCAATTCGATTGATTCTAAGAGATTCGTGAAAATGACCCATCATGGCTCATATTACTCCCACGCATAATTTTCGATATTATCGACGGACCTACAAGGGCAAAGCGGACGTATTACCCATAATCCCCATAGCAAGACATTAAAGCACCACCGAACGTCGTGGAAGGGCCGAGCAAATTCCCTGTGGAGGCTTGAAAGGTGGTATTCTGTAGCCGATGCGGGAAGGAAGCTACCGAAAAACAACTCTACTGCACGGAGTGCGGGACCAAGCTCGTCTTTGGGGAAACGGTGCAAGAACGCAGTGAGAAAGAGGAGCTCAGGAAAAAGTATGAAGGAGCGCGAGCCATGCATGATAGCCTCCTAAGACAGTATGAATCTCTAAAGAGGGAGTACGAGCACGTCGCCTCAGAAAGGAACAACCTGAGCACAACTTTGAAGGACAAAGAAGAAGCTGTCATGAAGCTTGCAGAATCCAATAGAGTTCTAGAGGAAGATGTCAAAAAGCTCGAGGCAGTATTGAAAGAAAAGGATGAGCAGATAGGAAAAATATCGCAACAACTTCAAGCAATCCAATCGAGGGAAAGCGAGATAAACAAATCTTACCAAGATCTTCTAAAGGAGAAGGAAACACTAAAGCAAGTTCTGGAAGAAGACAAGAAATTAAGGGAGGAGTATTCAAGGATCCAAAAGATGTACGAAGAAGACAAAAAAATCATCCAATCACAAAAAGATATCGTATCGAAGTACAAGGAGGTATCAAAGGAGAGGGACGATTACGAAAAAGAAGTAAAGGAACTAAGAAAGGAATTGGAAGAAGCCAAGAAGCTCACGAAAATAGCCAAGGCATATGAGAGCCTACAAAAAGAATACGATGCTCTTAACAAGACACACAGAGAAACATTGGAAGAGATGTCGCGTCTTAAAGTTGAACTGGAAAAGACAAAGGGTATGTACGAGGAGGAGAATAGGAAATACGCGAGTCTGGAGGATGAAAACAGAGCCCTTCTTGAAAATTACGAAGAATTAAACAAAGATAATCGCTCAATGAAGATGGAACTCGACAGCCTGAGACCGGAGGTGGAGAGCCTGAGGCAGAAGATTAAAGATATGGAGTCGAGGATAGCGACGACAACCCAGAAATTGAAAGAGTCGGAGGAACAAAACCGGGAACTTTTAATGAAGAACCTTGAACTCAACTCTTCTTATAGGAAACTCTTGGAAGGCGTCAAGCAGGCCATCCAGGAACACCAGGAGGCCCAAAACCCAATCGAGGAAGAAGGCAAGCAAGCAAAGGAATCTGGAAGGGAAAAGGAATTCAAGGGGCTAAGAGCTCTGATTCGTAGAAAGTCTGAAAGCGACGAATAACTCAACTCATCAAACCCCGATGGTGGATACAAATTTAGACTGAAAGCAGCATGAGATATTCGGGGGTAGGATTAAAAAAGTTGATGTTGCGACAAAGATAAAAGAAGATTTTAACATACCAAACGCAAGGGAATTCGAGAATATGATGAGGGAGATCGTAAAAATCCTTACAGATGTTGAAAAGGATGTGTATGAGGAGGACTGGAGAATCTCATCCAAAGAGGTTCCGCTTGGTGATGGAGATTGGAGTATCGAAAAGAAGCGACTTCGAGGTGGCCTGCAAGATGGCGTAGATATAGTTGAGGTGAATAATGGACGCTTGTCGTTTACAGTTGTTCCAACAAGGGGCATGGGAATCTGGAAAGGAGTATTTGAAAACAATCCCTTGGGGTGGGAGTCGCCAGTCAAAATTCCAGTGCATCCGCGCCACATTAGGCTCGAGGATAGGGGAGGCCTTGGTTTCCTTGATGGATTCAACGAATGGATCGTAAGGTGCGGGCTTGAAAGCAATGGCGCACCAGGTGAGGATACGATAGTGGACAACATGGGCAATGAAAAAAGGACCAATCTGACTTTGCACGGCAAGATTGCCAATACTCCAGCTGATTACGTTGCGGCTAAGATTGGGATTAACGCACCTTACGAACTTTCTGTAGTAGGAAGAGTTTGTGAACGGTCGATGTTTGGCGCCAATCTTCACATGACCACGAAGATTTCTACAAATCTAAGATGCAACTGGATAAGCATCGAGGACATAGTAGAGAACAGGAGGTCAACGCCCTGGGAGATGCAGCTCCTATATCACTGCAACTATGGTGCACCGTTCCTTGAGGATGGATCCAGGCTTGTAGCAGCTGTCCGGTCTGTTGCTCCAAGAGATGCCAGGGCTGCACAGGGCGTTGAGCGATGGAACACCTTCGGGCCACCACAGCCCGGTTTCATCGAACAGGTATACTTTATCGAGCCAGTTTGGGACGAGGGAGGAAAGACGAGGGTGATGCTGATAAACAGGAAAGGTGACAAGGCTTCGAGCATCTCATTCTCGAAAAGCGAGCTACCGTACTTCACACTCTGGAAGTGCACGTCAAGCGTCCAGGATGGATATGTTGTTGGACTCGAGCCAGCAACAAACTACCCAAATAACAAAAAATTCGAGAGGGCTAGAGGAAGGGTCGTGAAACTTGGAGCTGGTGAAACTTACCGAGCAAAAATTTCGATTGAAGTGCACTTCGGTAAATCAGAAGTATCAAAGATAGAAGGAGAGATAAATAAGCTTCAAAGTAACGTTAAGCCAACGATCCTAGAATCGAGAAGCCCTCATCTTTCAGAATAAGTTGATGTATCTACAATCCGCCCAGCTTGTGAATCTCTTCTTCGACTTCACTAAGCTTTTTCGTGAGCTCCATTATCTTTCTCTCCAAGCTGTGCCTCTCATTCTCAAGCTTTTTTAACTGAGCCCAGTTTCGCATTCCCTCTGCACTCAGATATCTATCTGGCATATAATATAACTCCACCGTTATCTGGTACCCTAGGTAAATAAATCCCTTTCCTCTAACCATAATAGTTGCACCTATTTCAGCTGCACCATGCAACTTGGCCAGATGGGCGCCAATATGACAGCCATCAACCCAGGGAGCAACAGCTCCTATCCGGCCTTGGAAGAGGTGGCACATCGAATCAATGATTACTAACTAATTTGGATAGATTTTCTTCTAAATAGCTTAAAACCTGAACAAATTATGAACTTCGGCACGATAGCTGACATTCTAGGTTAAAAATTGGATGAAAGCAAGTTGGTCTGCTGGACTGTTCTTTTCCTTCGCTTGGTACTTACCCGAGCTTTTGACGATTTGCACCTGAGGCTTGTTTTTCCTCGTTGCAATCTAGGCCAATGTGCATGTCCTGAGCGACAGGAATGCATATGACCTTCAGCGATTGTCTTAATGAGGGCTCTCAGCCAAATCTATTCTGGGCATGAGCCCGCAAGTCAAGTGTGCATCTAAGACGTTATCCTTCAAAATTTCATTATATCGGTGATAATACGCTTGCTTGTTATTCTGCCAACCTCTCGTTTGCTTTGTCCCAGTTGACCACGTTCCAAAATGCTTCAACGAACTTTGCCCTATCGTTCTTGTAATCGATGTAATATGCATGCTCAAACACGTCAAGTACCATCAATATTTTGAAATCAGGATATACATTGGTGTTGTGCTTTTCTATCTGCATGATCATTGGCCGTTTAGTTTGTCTGCAGAACGCCAGCGCTCCCCATCCAGATCCTTCCACACTGATGGCAGCTTGGGTAAACTCTCTTTTAAACCTGTCAAAGCTCGTAAATTCCCTCTCTATCATGTCCCCCAAAGATCCACCCGGTTTTCCTCCACCCTTACCAGTTGGCGCCATGTTTCCCCAGAAAAGCGAATGTAGGAGATGCCCTCCTATATTGAAAGATAGCTCCTTAAGCGTTGCTCTCATATCCAAGTCAGTGCCTTCCTTCCGTGCTTTATCCACCCTTTGCAGTATGGCATTCGCGCCATTGACATATGCCTGGTGGTGCTTTTCGTGGTGAATCCTCAGCTGTTCCTCTGATATGTAGGGCTTCAGCTCATCGTACTTGTATGGCAGTTTGGGCAAAACATAAAATTTAGTAACTTCTTCCATTTCCTACTCATTGTCACATCAAGTTCTATTTATACTTATTGGGGATGGGGTAATTTGTCAATAGAGATAGGAAATCAATTTTACCGCTCTCAATTCTTCATAGCCGTAATTATGTAGTGGTACTTTCCAGATCTGGAAATGTTGAGCACTTCGAATCCCTGGCTGGAGATCATATCTGAAGCTGTTTTTTCGTCGAAGCGGATTGAAACTGGAGGACCGATGTCCATCTCTTCCTTCTTCCAATCTAGATTAACCAAGATGCCACTTGGCTTCAGCATTCGCCTTGCATTATCCAGAACCTTGTAAGGGTCTTGGAAATCGTGTAGCACTATTCCAAAGAAAACAATGTCAGCACATCCTTCGCAAGGGATTGTCTCTTCAGCTCTTCCCACAATCGTTTCCACATTTTCCAGGCCTTCTGCCTCTGCTAAATTTCTTAGCATTCGAATGGACTCCCGATCGATGTCTATGCATATGACCTTCCCTCCTGGCCCTACAACTTTAGCTGCTGGGATTGAGAAGAAACCGTACCCACATCCTATGTCGACGAAAATCATGCCTGACTTCAGGCCAACATTTGCCAGAATCTCTTCTTGATTTTGCCAAGACCTCCTAATCTCATCAGAATGCCTGTGGCAGTGCCTACTTTCTCCCATAAAGCGATGTCATTCCCCCATACTATATTTCTTTGCATTTGGTGTCATGTTTTTAGGAACTTCCAGCATAATTGGAAATGTAATCGAACCAGAAGCTTCCTGTTGAAGCTTTGATTGCAATTACTTACCTTCCAGCTTCATAAACTTTCTTGGGGCTTTCCTGAATTCCTCATCGCATTCGCTTGAGCAGAAGTAGAAGGTGTGCCCTTCAGTTTCTATCTTACTGAAGGCATCATCTATTTCTATCTTCATGCCACATACAGGGTCCTTAACCAAGCGGCTTTTGCCCTCAAATGTGCCTTTTGGCGCGTATCTTCTCAAAGTCTGGGCATTTATGGCAACTATGACTGTGCTCATCGACATAAGTATAGCTCCAAACGCAGGACTAAGTACCAGACCGAAGTTGGTCAAGATACCCGCGGCCAACGGTATTGCGATTGCGTTATAGCCTGCTGCCCACCAAAGGTTCTGGACCATCTTGGAGTATGTCATCTTTGAAATTTCCATTATCTTTGCAACATCTCTTGGATCGTTTCTCACGAGGATTATGTCAGCGCTTTCGATGGCAATGTCTGTTCCAGCCCCTATTGCGATACCAACGTCCGCTGTTGCTAATGCAGGAGCATCGTTTATGCCATCACCTACCATTGCAACACGGTAGCCTTCGCCCATTAGGGCCTTGACCTTCTCCGCCTTCTCACCGGGAAGCACCTGCGCAAAGTAGCCATCGACGCCCAATTCCCTTGCAACCTCAGATGCAACTTCCTCGGAATCACCTGTCAGCATGTAGACTTTTGACCCCATCTCCTTGAGTTTTCTTACAGCCTCGATAGATTCGTCCTTCACCTTGTCCGAAAGAGCCAGCGCACCTACGAGTTTCCCATCTACAAAGGTAAAGACAACTGTCTTACCCTTCTCTCTCAGTGCCTCAATCTCCCTGTTTTTCACTTCGATTTTAATCTCCTTCAGAAGGTTAGGCCCACCAACGTATACTTCCTTTCCTTCGACAATTCCGAAAGCAGCTATGCCAGGAACCGCCCTGAAACCCTCGCAACCGATGACCTTTACGCCCTTTTCCTTCGCATATTCGACTATTGCCTTCGCTACCGCGTGTTCCGAATTGAATTCGACGCTTGCAGCGAATTTCAGGTGCTCATCCTCTGAAGTCAGCGATATCGCGTCGGTGACTACCAACTTCCCAATGGTCAGCGTGCCCGTCTTATCGAAGACGATAGCGTCCGCATCCTTCACCATTTCGAACGCCCTCCTGTCCCTGATCAGAATACCGCTTTTCGCCGCTATGGAGGTGGAAAGTGCCACAACGAGAGGTATCGCGAGGCCAAGGGCGTGCGGGCAAGCCACGACCAGAACGGTTACGGTCCTCTCGAGTGCAAAATCTGTGCTCCCAGTAAGAAACCAAGCTATAGAAGTAATCAAGGAAGATCCAAGGGCAACATAGAATAGAAGGGCTGCAGCCCTGTCTGCCAAATCCTGCGTCTTAGATTTACTTTCTTGGGCCTGCCTTACAAGCCTTATTACCTGTGCCAAGTAGGTGTCCTCGCCCGTCCTCTCCACCCTCACTTTCAGGATACCATCCCCATTTATGGCCCCGCCCATCACCTTGTCGTTTACCCCCTTATGAACCGGTTTCGATTCACCTGTCAAGAAAGCCTCGTTAGTGTATGATTCGCCCTCTATCACGATTCCGTCGGATGGTATCTTCTCCCCAGGGCGGACCAAAACTAATTGACCAGCCATAAGCTTCGAAACAGGTATGTCCAAAAGCTCTCCATCTCTCACAACGTGCGCCATCGTTGGCATTATTTTTACAAGCTCCTCAAGAGTCCTCGATGCTCCAAGAACGCTCTTTGCTTCTATCCAGTGCCCAAGAAGCATCACGTCGATGAGTGTGGCAAGTTCCCAGAACAGATCCTTTCCAATTATCAAAAAGGCCGTCGCGGCTGAGTAGAAGAAGGCAACCGATATCGCCATACCTATGAGTGTCATCATTCCAGGCAACCTGTCCTTCAATTCCGAAACCATGCCCTTAATGAAGGGCCAACCGCCATAGATGTAGACGATCAGGGAGAGAAGAAACAAAGTTTCTTTCTGGAACGGAATTTGAAGGGCGAAGTTGAACCACATCTGGACCATTTCTGACAGGGAAAGGATCGGGATCGTCAAAGCGAGGGAGACCAAAAATCTTCTCCTGAACTCTTCCATGTGGTGGGCATGCCCTTTGTGGATGCCATGGTCCTTGTGTTCGTGACTCATCTTTGCCAATCGGTAAACATTTCATTCGATCGCCACACTTATAAGAGGTTGTTTTTCCTATTGTCAACTCTCTATAGCTAAGCAATTTAACAAAATTGAAATATCGAATGTGGAAGTCCTTTAAAGTTGGAAAGAATTAGTTGGAAGTTTAGAAATTAGCATAAGGATCCGATGGCAAAAATAGATAGGCGAGGCCGATTTTGATGCAGATGGAGACGGGCTCAAGGGTTGCGCCTAAGCATTCGGAACTTACAGGCGAATATGGCAGATGCGAACGGCGTTTTCCCTCGATCTATCGGAGCCTATAAGCACCATTGGCAAGATCTGGTGGTATCTACTTGTTTCGGATATGGGAGATTAATCTCGAATGACCGGAAGGGGTTCTCCAATACAGCCTCAGCAGCGCTGCTTTCGATCATAGTTATGCTAGCCTGCTTGGGGATCATGAACGCACCGGGCAGGGCAGAGAGGCTCTTCACCGCTTTCTTCGAATTCATTAGAATCGACCTCAATCTCAGGGGCTCTCCTCTTGGCCAAGTTACCACTATGTCGGCTCATTGGTTGGCACTGTTTTGCTCGTGGTAGCAACCTTCGTAAGCACTAAGATCGTTCTTGTATTGGTAACTACGGCACAGGCTTCGAGAAGGAAGAGAAGGGGGAGCATTTGCGCCAGTAGGAATTCGATAGAAAGATGGAGAAAATGATGGCCAAAGTGACAGATGAAATGTAGAAGGTTTGCGATCTATGATCTTGGAGGAGGGGCTGGATCGTTGAGATAGCTAAAAGTTTCATCGATTTACATGGGTGGTAAAGATCAACTCAGATCAGGTATCTATTGGGAATCCTACACCGGCAGTCGCCAAAGTCAAGGCATCGTAACGGCATATTGGAATTGAATTGTGCTTCAATCAAAAGATCTGCTTCTGTTGACTCAAATGGTGATCAGGAATCTGGCCACTTTTTTCCATGATGCATAATTATTCTGCACAGTACAAGCATTTATCGACCTCCTTGACAATAAGGCAGAAATTGCAGAAAATCATCATATTTAGCTGTATTTTCAAAGATAATAAAATCAAAGTTTGCCAACGATTCTTAAGTGACCAGCTTGGTATGAAATTGCATTCGATTAGGAATTTGTTAAATGCAAATGTATTTGCCTTTAGAGCTGCAGTACTTTCAAATGAGAAGATACTAACAAAATGTGAGTTTACCTTAAAATGCCTTCCTCCGAAGTTGGGCTCCAAAGTGGTGACGCATCCATGAACCTTTGCTTCGCTATTCAGGCAGAAGGGCTCCACAAGACATACCATTCGGGCGGCAAACAGACCCAAGCGCTTCGTGGCGTCGACCTTAACGTCAAGGGGGGCGAGATAGTGTGCCTTCTGGGGCCAAACGGCGCAGGTAAGACAACGCTTGTCAAGATATTGAGTACTCTGCTCCTTCCTGACAAAGGTCGAGCGAGGGTTGCTGGTTTCGATGTTGTTTCCCAAGCCAGCAGGGTCAGGAAGATAATGGGCTACGCTGGACAGGACAGCGAGAGGTCTGCCTACTTCAGGTTAACGACAAGGGAGAACCTTTTCTTCTTTGCTAATGCTTTCCACGGCATTGGTAGGACTGAGGCAAACAGCAGGATCGAGGCATTAGCTAATGCGTTCGACTTCAAGGATGCCCTCGACAAGTACTTCATCACTCTCTCGGGCGGCCAGAAGCAGATGTTCGTCATCATGAGGTCGTTAATCACAGAGCCGAAGGTGGCTTTTTTGGACGAACCTTCGAAGTCCCTAGATCCGCTTGCAGCTTCTAAGGTTAGGGAGTACCTGAAGGGCTATGCCAAGAGTAGATCTGTCGCCCTTGTTGTTACGACTCATAACATGAAGGAGGCCGAGGAGATTAGCGACAGGGTCGTGATGATCAACAAGGGCGAGGTACTTTTCGAGGGAACAACCGAAGAGATGAGAAATTCTGTCACAAAGACCGAGGTCATAGAAGTAACGGGGAACCAAATCGGTGGAGAGATTAAGAACTTAATTGCGAACGTTCCAGGGGTTCTGGGAGTTCATAAAGACAACTCTAACTTCAGGATCTATTGCAATGATGCATATGAGGTGCTTCCCAAGGTGGTAGAGATCCTGAAGGCAAATAGTCAAAGGCCTGCCGTGGGCATAGAGCACCTGACGCTTGAGGAGGCGTTCAAGATGATGGTTGGAGGAGGAGCATGAACCAATTCCTTAGGCTAACATTCATGTCCTCCTGGAGGAGGATCAAGGAGATAACAAGATATAAAGTAAATTTCACGCTAGAGATTCTAATGAGTTTTGTATGGGGAATAGGGCTTCTGGTTTTTGTAACGGTAGCGGATCCTGGAAAACTCCAAAGTACAATTGGTAGTGCAAACTACTTCGTCTTCCTTCTGATCGGGATCGCCTTCCAGACATATTCGGGTGCATCAACATGGGGAGCCTGGGAGATTCACGATGAGTTGACCAAAGGGCAGATCGAGTATACTTTTGCCTCGCCGGTCTCAAGATACTACTACATTCTGTCCTACTCGCTTTCGCAGGCGATCATCGGAACGATTTTCAGCCTGTTGCCTATGTTTGCCATAGCAGTGCTATTCTCTGGCATCCCACCTTCCCCCACAGCCATAGTTATGACTTGCATATCAGTCATGCTCACATTTCTTGTTCTGTGTCAGGTTGGCGTGTTGATTACAAGTGCCCTCCTGATACTGAAGAATGTCTCAGCGATAATGTCGATATTTCAATTCCTAACGCAGATAGCTACTGGCATGTTCGTTCCAGTTCAGTTCATGCCAGACCCAATCAAGGTTCTCGCGTTTGTAATTCCTATGACACATGGCATCGACCTAGCCCGCCACTTTATTCTAGGAACTAGTACTGTCTGGCCTGTCGAGGTGGAGTTCGGAGCGCTCGTCCTTCTCCTGATAGTTCTAAGTGCACTGGCGAGATTTTCAACATCATACCTTGAGCGCAAGGCAAAGATCGAGGGGCTATCTCTGGCATAGAGTTGAAGAATTTTCAGTCTATGACTTTCATCCACGCTCCAAAATGCTTGACATTTCTGAGCTTGCTATTTCCAGTTGTCATAGAAACGTATGGTTTGCAGGAAAAGAAAGAGAAAGCTAAGTTCGTCTATATATTCTGTTATCCATATTAATCAATTTGCTGTAAGCTTTCCTATCACTTTCTCCTCCATTAAAGTTTGAATATATAATGGACTGGATATTAGATATAGAGACTTGCCTCTTCTAGCATGTCTGGCAATACGACAAACTTGTGATCTCTGAGCCTCATAGTGCACAGCACAATAGCATTCTCTCTACCCTATAGGTTAATTGGAATGAAATGTTCTCCTAAAATATGGGTTTGCGAATGCACCTGATAAACCAAAGCTCGATGTCTAGAGGGCGCTTTCGATTGTTTTGAGAGTTGGCTCAGGAGCCTTTGGTTGGGTGTCCACCAACCTAACCAAGCGAGCCCCTCAGCTTACCAAGGTCCAAGATCAGCTTGCCAAGGTTTGCCGAGACGGAGCCGCCCAAGTATTCCGAGACTTCTCCGGGCGCTATCTGTATCGCGAACTTCGAAGGCGTTGTGCTCTTTCCAGCCTCTAAGTCCTTGATGTATGATTCTGCCGCCTTTACCAATATGCCATACTTGTTGTCCAATTCGTGGAAAGTGGCAAAAGATTTCAGATTCTCAATGCTTTCCGCAATTTTCTTCGTAACCAAGAAACCTTTGGAGTAGTACTTGGTCACAGCCTCGATGTCGTTGATTAGGGACGGGAATATTTCGTGGAGAAGCGAGTTGAGCCACTCCTGCCCCTGGACCTCCTTTATCTCCTTGAGAGCGTTGCCAGTCCCGATGAGCTCTGGCGGAAGGCCGCATGTGTACAGGGCGGCTGTAAATTTTATGACACGCGGCAGCTTCCTAAACGTCCCGGTCTCAAGCCCTTCTATCACTTGCGCGATGCTTTTGTCAGGACAGTGAGCTGCCAGATCCTTGACGTCCCTCAACTCCCTGTAGTATCGCACCTCCTCAGAACCCAAGATCCTTTCCCGCTGGTCTGGCACGAACCTTGCAACCATCATGACTCTTTCAGTTATTTCTGAAATTTCCTGGAGGTAGTTCTTCGCAAAAATCATTATCGACGTTACTATCCTTCTTCTCTCGTCCAAACTGAATCTTGTAGCTTCCTTTTTTATAGAAGACCTGATCATCTCGTTGAGTTTTATTGTCTTTTCGCTGCCATGATCATACCTCATCCCGGACTGGATTGTGTACGTTCTGGTTCCACTGTACTCCTCTAGGAAATTTTTGGCATTCTCGAAGCATATGTGCCCCCTGAATGGTAAAGAGCCCCCGCCAAAAATCGGATAAATGTCGATGCCCAACTCCTCCGCTGCAAGCTGGCAATCGGAAAGCGCAACTTTGCAAGAGAGGGCTGACGCTGGGTGCCCATAAAGGAGGGCGGTCTCGGATTTGCCCAAGAAAACCCTCACATAGTCTTTGACGCTTGCAATCTTCGCATATTTCGTCAGAACTTCCCTAGTGGAGAGCAGTTCGGCAACTCCTTCGAAAAGTGGAATGATCCTGAGCTTCTTGCCTTCCCGCGGAATTTTGAGTTCCTTCTCCACGATGCCAAAAAGGTTGTTCGCCCTCTCTTCGCACCTAACCAGCTCCTCCACAGTACTGGTCATTGCTTGCACGATCTCCAAGATCCCCTGCTCACCTGTTGAGCTGATCGAGTAGTAGATTCCTTCCATGACGGCGAACAGCGTCATGAACTGCCTGAACGGCTCTTCTGCAAAGTCGCTGACCATCCTGGGGGTGATGAAAACATCCTTGCCCGGAACGATCTTCTCCTGGGTTAGCCTAAGGACTATTTGCCCTATCTGGTGGTAGGGCGTTAGCTTTCCCATGTAATCCACCATATACTCGTCGCACCCGAGCCCCTGCGTCGGCATCTTCAGTGAGTAAACTGCTTCATCAGGTTCCTCCCTGACTGGAACAAATTTTGTTGCCGAATCTGGGTGCTGGGTCGCCATCGTTGACGGGACTTTTCGCATCAAATCCACCTACAGAGAAGTTTTAGCCTTCAGTTGTTTTTAACACCTTTCCTGCCAGTCCGACGCAGGTTATCCTCATTTACTATGTTCTGGGGTTCTTCACCCCTCAAGACCCGAAGTACGTTTTCAGCGCAGAACTCCATTCCAATCTCGAAGAATTCGCGTGTCCAAGAAGCTTGGTGCAGAGAAAGCTGAGTGTTCTCGAGCTTCAAGATCTCGTTCTTTGGATCGATCGGTTCCTTGCTCCACACATCGATAACTGCATGTCTGATCCTTCCCTGTTTTAGGGCTTTGCACAGTGCTTCCTCATCCACTACGGGCCCCCTCGAGGTGTTTATGAGGATTGAGGAGCGCTTCATCAGTCCCAGCTCTCTTGAGCCGATCATGGCTCTCGTCTCCTCCGTTAGTGGCACGTGGATCGTCACGATGTCTGAAGCAGATAGGAGTTCGTCAAGGCCAACAGCCTGAGCATTTCCATCCCGGACTTCCTTTGAATCGACATACGGGTCGTAGACCAGCAGTCTGACTTTGAAAGGGTGTAGCAATCTGGCAACTTCCCGCCCTATCTTGCCAAACCCGATTATGCCGACGGTCTTTCCGCCCAGTCTCTCGCCAACGAGGGAGGGCCTTTCGGACCAAGCTCCCCTCCTTGCAGCCGAATCGAGCCTGGCGAAACCCCTCAAGGAGGCCACCATGGAGCCGACCGCAAACTCTGCAACATCTATCGAATTTATGCCGGGGATGTTGCAGACGTATATGCCCCTCTCGCTGCATCCATCTAGGGCTATCGTATTTACTCCAACACCAAATTTCTGCACAATGAGAAGCTCATCCGCATCAACAAGTGATTCCTCAAGGAGAAAGGAATCTGCAATTATTACAGCATTGCAACCTCTCAGCTTCTGAGGGGGCACATGCTGGTAGAAGATGGGTGAAACTTCAACTTCTGCGTAAGGGCTTAGCTTCCTGACAGCCACGTCTGTGCATGGGATTGGCTCAGCTATCCAGACCTTGAACATGTCCCAACGAGCGCAGGAGCGGGTATTGAGCATTACTGGCCACCTGAAAGATGATGCACTTTTTGCTTGGATTTGGGGCAGCCAACCGCTTCGCATATTTATGTCAAAGCCTGATCTGTGCAACCAAGGTCATGCCACTGAGGTCAGGGCGGTCTTAATGGGTGTCTGGCTTGGAAGGGATGTTGCGAAGCATGTCAAGGGTCCATGCAAAATAAACCCGGGAGGGGTGGATCTGGCTCCAAAGCAAGTTACAAGGCTCCCGAAGAGGACGATTCTACTTCACGGGGAGAGGAGGGGATTCATTGTCGGCAGAGCGTTTCTTGACCACGGGAAGGCAAAGTTGGTTTGCAAGCCCGATAAGATGGGCTATTACCGTCTGAAGCCAATGACGCTGTACGAGTTAAGGTTCCCATTTGTGGAGGTCCCACTTACGGCAACCGGGCTCTGCTTTCCAAGATCGACCCTGAACAGGCTTGGCATAATCAAAGCGGAAACGGCCGTTTTGGACAGCGGGTACAAGGGGGAGTTCGTGCAGACGCTCTTCACTTTCTCGCCAGCCTTGATACACAAGGACGAGCCATTGGTGCAGCTCGTATTTTTGCAGAACTTGGAGCGCGCGGAAGAGGGGTACAGGGGGAGATATCAAGGTGAAAGGGGAGTTTAGTATGTGCCTCTCGCACCCGAAGAGGCGCACAACTGGAAACGATTTTAAGTAAGTACCTTTTCGGCTGCAAAGCCAAGCAGAGGTTGGCGGCGCCCTGGATCATGCCAAGAACGCAAAACTTCGGCTATGCTTTCGGATTTCTTGCGATCTTGCTTATCTATGTCCTTGTTCTCTCATTGGTAAAGAATCCTGAGATAGGGAATCTGCCATATTACACGTTCAGGACCTTTGCCAGGATTACGGCAACTTACATCATATCGCTCGTTACTGGGCTATTCTTCGGCTTGCTCGCTGCCACATATAAAACAGCTTCAACCATACTGGTTCCCCTCTTTGATGTGCTGCAATCGATTCCGATTCTTGGCTACTTTCCGGCCGCCATAATATTCTTCATATCTGCTTTTCAAGGAGCTGAGATAGGGCTTGAGCTGGCGGCAATGCTCCTTCTCTACACATCTATGGAGTGGGCCATATTCTTCGGAATCATTGGGGCCGTAAAGAACATCCCCGCAAATATAGTGGAGGCTGCTAAGTCCTTCAACCTCGAAGGACTCAGCTACATCAGGCACGTCGTTTTGCCAGCAATCGTTCCGGCCCTGATCTCAGGTAGCACCTTGGCATGGGGGGATGGGTGGTTCTTCATGATTGCTGCTGAGTACATAACTTACGGCGGTGTAACGTATTCGCTCCCAGGTCTGGGTTCTTACCTCGCAAAAGCTGCATATGAGTACGGAGACATGAATTTGGCTGTAGTCCTGCTGGTCATCATAACAGCTCTTGTCATGTACATCAACTTCCTAACTTGGCACAGGCTGACGGAGAAGGCGGGTTCGGGCGCTTACAAGCCCATCTTCGCTTCGACCTGGTCAAGGAGGTTCGCCCTGTCTGGCGTAAGGCGCCTCGCCCCCGTACGCAGGATCGGGATGTCATTCAGGTTTAGGCACTCTGTCCTCTCCGTATCCAAGAAGAGGATGTACACCAAGATAGAGAAAGGAGTGGCTCTGATGGCTTTGATCTTTCTTGTGCTGGTCGTTGTTATGCTTGCTCAGCCAAATGTACCGAGCGGAGATGAAATCGTCAGATCGTTAACTATCCCCGAGATGGCAAACCTGCCGTTCTACACACTAGCAACTTTGGCGAGGTTGACCATCGCATACTTCGTATCTTTGGCCATAGCCTTAACCATGGGAATACTGGCTGCTGAGAGGAAGGGGTTCGCTCTGGTTTTCTATCCTATCTATGATATTGGCCAATCTGTGCCGATATTGGCACTTTTCCCAATTCTGTTCATCTCGATCAGCCAAGTTTTTGGGGGCAGGCTTGGATTGGAAATCACTTCGATAACGATGTTGGTTGCAGACATGATCTGGTATCTCTTCCTCAACATAGTTGCAGCTGTGAAGACCATTCCAGACGAGATAAGGGAGGTTTCTCAGCTTCTTGGAATGAAGGGGCTGAAGAGGATCCGCCACATAATTCTTCCCGCGATAATGCCGGCCGTAGTAACGGGAAGCATGCTTTCGTGGGCAACAGGATGGAACACCGTTATCTTCTCCGAGTACATGCCCTACGGCTCTGAAGTCCTTTCGTTGCCGGGGCTCGGCTCCTTCCTCGACAAAGCCGCCTACCAGGAGGGAAACACAGTACTTCTCGGATTTCTTCTGCTCGTCATGACCTGCCTTGTGATAGCTGTCGACAGGTTTGTGTGGCGAAAACTTCTCAGGAAGATCGAGAGATATGGCGCGGAGGTGATGTAGCCCTGCCAGTGCTCGAAGTCAGGAATCTGGTGAAGGAATTTTCTGGAGAAAGGACCGTTGTTGCCATAGATGGCGTTTCCTTCGAGGTTAGAGACGACGAATTCCTATGCATCGTGGGCCCTTCTGGATGCGGGAAGTCCACGCTCCTCAGGATAATAGCTGGGATCGAGAAGTGGAACAGGGGCGAGGTGCTCTTCCATGGAAAACCCATCGAAGGTCCGAATGAGAAGATAATGATGATCTTCCAGCACTTTGGCCTCTTGCCCTGGAAGACGGCGCTCGAGAATGTGCAGCTCCCCCTTGAGGTTCATGGCATTGACAGGCAGGAAGCTAGAAAGATAGCTTTGGAATACCTTCAGAAAGTTGGCCTCAGTGAATTTGCCGACACCTACCCTCATGATCTCTCGGGGGGCATGAAGCAAAGGGTCGGAATAGCAAGGGCACTTGCTATGAGGCCAGAGATACTACTGATGGACGAGCCATTTTCATCCCTTGATGAGCTGACCGCTAGCACGCTCAGGAGGGAGGTTCTGAGAATCTGGGCAGATCCGAAGCTTTCGACAAAAACCTTCATCATGGTCAGCCACAATGTTTCCGAAGCTGTGTTCATGGCAGACCGCGTTCTAGTTATGTCTCCAAGGCCTGGAAAGATTGTGGAGGAAGTCGAAGTTGACATTCCCAGGCCCAGGGTTGAGCACACCCGTGATCCTCGATTCTTCGACATAGTGGACCACATAATCTCGGTCATCGAGGCTGCCTGCGCAGCCAGTGCAAGAGCTTGCGAAAACCTCTTGGTAAAGAGCTGCTGACCAAGTTTCTCGTGTCGTGTCCCCCATCATGGCTTAGCCGATTGCAGAATAAAAAGGAAGAGGGTATGTAGATATCTTTTGCATGGATGAGCTGCCAATTTCACCACACTTTACCCTTGGATGGATGAAACTAGGATTGGAAGGGCGATCGTCGCGTCGCAGTAGATGGTGCATATCTTGGCATTTCTTGAAACTTTACCCCAGCTTTTTGCCTCATCGAGCGTGGCGCCAGACAATCCCCCAAACTCGGGCCTGTCTGTGGTTATCTGGATCGCGTAATCGAATGGCTTTCCTGCAAAGAGTGAAGACTGAAGGATGAAATTCTTTGGAACCCCTCCGCCAAGTATTATGGCACCTGTCTTTGCTTTCCTTGACTTTAATTCAAATTGAAGGTCTAGGATGTAGTCCAAGTCCTTGAATGGATCGACTTTTACACTGTGGAATCGGCTGAACATCCAAACGTGGAGGCCAAGTATCGAGTCTGTAAAAGCCGGAACAAGCACCTTGACATTGGCCTCGTGAGCAGCCCTTAGGATCGAGCCCTTATCCTGCACCCTCGCGCCTATCTCGTCCATAAGCTCGTGCGAACCGTATTGACCTGCCGGCATCTCCTTAAGCAAGCTCCCGATCCTCTTTTCCAATGACACGAATCCCTTGTTTGGGGTGTAGAAATCATAGATCCTGCAATAGCCCCTCCTTCTAAGGGAGAGGTCACTTGTTTCACTCTTGAGTTGGAAATGTCTAGCCCCAAAGGCAATCGAAAGATCGTGTGTTACATTAGCTCCTGACGAAACTATGACAGATACCCACCTCCTCCTGACCATTTCCACAAGGATCTTCCTGAGGCCGGAAGGTACAAGTGCTCCAGCCAAACCCAAGAAGTTGAAGCTTCCATTCGGCTTCACCATTTCGGAAAGTATCTCCCTCGCCTCGCCAATTTTTCTGGCGCTGAAGGCCGTCCACCTCATCCCTTTGACAAGGTCTTCCACACTTCTTGATGCCTTAACCTCGCGTACTCTAGCTAATGATGCCTTTTCTTGGACTTCCCGCAGTACCATAACAGTTGCGCTCCAGCTTTTCTTGTTCCGAGCACGCCAGTAATAGCCTTTCTCTAGACGAAAGCTTCACTGAGCTTTCAAATAAGTAGTGATTTAATAGAGGGGGCAATAAAACACAGCCCGAGGCCAGAGGGTTGGAAAGTCTGAAGGGAATGCGCGTTTCAGAGATATTGAAGGCTCAGGATGGAACAGCGATCAGAACAGCAGGATGGTTATACTCGAAGAACGTCCTTGGGAAGCTAATCTTTCTCAGACTAAGAGATTCCACTGGGATCGTCCAATTTGCTGTCCGGGCTGAAAAAGTTGGCGAATCGACCTTTGAGGAGTTAAAAAGGGTGCAAACAGAGTCTTCCATTTCTGCAGAGGGTGTCGTGAGGAAGGACTCGAGGGCTCCTGGAGGAGTGGAGGTGCAGGCCACTGCCGTGAACATCATCTGTCCTTCGGAAACTTTTCCAATAAAGCCCGGAGTTGGGAAAAAGTTTCTGCTCGATAACAGGCACCTGGCAATAAGGAGCAGAAGAGTTACATCCATACTCAAGATCAGGGCTGCAACCTGCGAATTGTTCAGAAGATGGCTCAGAAGGCATGGATATCATGAGATCCACAACCCAATTTTGATCACTGCAGCGTGCGAGGGTGGGGCAACTCTCTTCAAGGTCGACTATTTCGGAAGGAAAGCATTCTTGACGCAGAGCGGACAGCTTTACAACGAGGCAGCCATAACTTCCCTAGAGAAAGTGTTCTGCCTCCAGCCCAGCTTCAGGGCCGAGATCTCGAGAACAGTGCGCCACCTGACGGAGTTCTGGCAGCTCGAAATAGAGGAGGCGTTCGCCACGCAGGAGGACATGATGAGGCTGGAGGAGGAGATGATCTCCTACGTTACAAAGGAGATGGCGTCGTCGAAATGGAACGAGTTGAGAAAGGTAAATAGCTCATTCAAGCCGCTGGAACCCCCATTCAAAAGGATTACCTACGACGAAGCTCTAAACGCCTTGAGTGAAGCGGGCATAAATGTCCAGTGGGGCAACGATCTGGGTGCGGATGAGGAGAAGAAACTTTGCGAGATCGTCGGATCTCCCGTATTCGTGACAAGATTTCCGGCTAAAACGAGGGCATTTTACCACAAGCCAGATCCGGACAATCCCAAGGTTGTACTGAGCCACGACCTCCTGATATGGCCGTATGGTGAGATCGTCGGAGGGGGACAGAGGATCGACGATTGCGAAACCCTAAGAAGGAGGATCGTCGAGTTCGGCCTGGATCCTGAAGATTACAAATGGTACATCGACCTAAGGAGGTACGGTTCAGTTCCACACTCCGGATTCGGACTTGGAATAGAGAGGTTCATCGCGTACATCTGTAATTTGCCCCATATTAGGGAGGCGACACTTTTTCCAAGAACCCCTGCAAGAATTTATCCATAATTTAGCTTCGTAGAGTATAACTGGAAGAACAGTAAAAGGGAAGGTAAAAAAAGCTTAAGCCAGTTTTATGCTTGGAGAGGTAAAGCGATGCAGGTGAAAGTGAGGGCCTTTGGAGAACTTGCGAAGGTTCTAGGCAGAGAAATTACTCTGGATGTCCCTACCGGATCAACGGTAGGTGATCTTCTCGCAAAACTCGGCAAGGGTGAAAAGCTCGTTTGGGAAGCTGCCTCGGGCGATTACCAGGAGCAAAGGCTAATTATATTATTAGGAGGCTTAAACATCCAATTTCTTAATAAAGAAAAGACGAAACTGAATGATGGAGATACAGTAAGCCTTCTTCCTCCAGCAGGAGGGGGTTGATTCAGTGCCTGATTAAAGGGCTAGGAAAGGGAAGATGAATGATAATATCCATAAGGGATGCGGCTAAGGATTTCCTTGAAGAGGCAGGTGTTACGATTGACGATATTTTGAGCCAAATGGATGAGGATCCTAAGGGGATCGATGAATCCCTCAGAAAAAGGATTTGGCTTGACGATTCCTCTGCGAGGAAACTCGAATCATCGTTAAGCAGCAGGCATCTCAACTACCTAATCTTTGTGCTGCAAACCTTCTACATCATAAACCCCTCGGGTTTGTACAAATCGATGTTCATAATCCCAACAAGGGAATCGGTCATGAGGGGCGAAAAGGCCACAATTGAAGGCGTCCAACTCATCCTGAAGGCTTTGGGCATCAGACCCATTTCTTGAGCTGCAAAAAATGCATTATTCGTGGCATAGTGCTATAGAGCAAGAAGTCAGATCTTCCCGGGAATGGCTTGGGCATCACGCTCGTTCTTGATATTGCCTCACTTCTTGAGAAATCAGAAACGAGCACACCTATTTCAAAAAACAGTTAGGATGTGAAGATTAGTCCTATCTGGTGTCTTTTTCATCAACCTAGCAAGAATGCTAAGCAATATAAACCGGTCTTCCAAGCAATGTTCGTGTTAGAAAATGAAAAAAGCACTCGAACTAATTGCAATGCTAGCCATCATAGCCATTTCGCTTGCACATGGAAATTCTACATCGACATTGGTACCTATACAAAACGCGTTGATCGAGGTAACTGGCAGCGAAGGAGAGGGGTCTGCAAAGACAGGGGCGGCCGGCACATTTCAAATCACCGAAACGCTTGCAGAGGGGACCTATACCATAACCATTGAGGCAAAAGGTTACCTGACAAAGGAATTGACCAATGTAGGCATCAAAGCTAACGAGGAGAAAGATCTTGGCGACATTGTGCTGGACGCTTCGGCAACCATAAAGGGAACGGTTGTGGACCCAGATGGCAAACCGGTTGGACCTGCTATCGTCTATCTACTAAAGGGAAATGATATCATCAACTCAACAGCTTCGGACAACCAGGGGAATTTTGTTTTCGACACCAATATACCAACGGGGACCTACTCGATTACAGCAACAACCTACTCAATGGAGACAATGCAGATGCTCAGGGAGGGGTATGCCCCCGGGACAACGACAGGCGTGATTGCGACCCAGGGATCGTCGACAACAGGTGTTACGGTAAGGTTGGGAGTTTCTGGCATAATCTCTGGAAGAGTTACGGATATGCAAGGAAACCCCGTGAGGAATATCTTCGTCGTAGCTTATCCAACTCAGCATGAGCCGACTTTCTTTGGGTCTTTCGCCTTGACCAACGATAATGGAGAATACAGGATGAAGAGCAACCTAGTTTCTGGCAGGTACAATGTAACAGTAACATTCCAGAAGGGCTATGTCTGGAGCTTAACTGAAGCTATTCAGGTGGATGTGCAGGCAGGCCAAGAAACAAGGAATGTAAACTTTCAACTTGAAAAGTCTGGCTCCATCTCGGGTAAAGCCATCTTTAGCGATGGCAAACCGGTTGCAAATGCGATCGTTTCCGCATCTTCCTCTGATGGCAAATACTGGAGCATGAACATGACCGATGCGGAAGGTAATTTCATGTTGGATAGTAACTTGGGAGCTGGCGACTACACCGTAATGGCCTACTCGGGCATCTTGATATCTGGACCACAAAGCGTCCACCTTGATGCAGGAGAGGAAAAAAGTGGCATCTTACTGACGATGACTGCCAAAAGCGCGACCATCGAGGGCACCGTTACAGATAGTAAAGGTGCGCCCCTTGAAGATGCAACTGTTTCCGCAACTTTCCAAATCTACCTCTTCACAACTGCAACTACAGATGAGAAAGGAGAATACAGCCTCTCCACCTGGTTCACAGGAAAGGATACTGACGATGTTCAGGTGACGGCTTCGAAAAAAGGGTATTTGGAAGCTACCAGAACGATAACTGTGGAGGCGGGAGGGAAATACACGCTGAACTTCCAACTTCAGCAAAAGCCTTGGGGGACGGTCAAGGGAAGGATCGTAGGGGAATTCGCGAAGAAAAATGCAGAGCTATCGCTGAGCCTTTCATCCACAAGCATCCAGATTGGGGGCTCAATAACAATAACCGGGTCCCTGAGTCCCTCCAGGTCTGGAAGGGTCTCGGTCTACACCTCGTTTGGAGGTGCTGCCTTTTCCGAACTCACTGAGGTAGACCTGAGCAACGGCCAATACTCCTGCACATTCACGCCGGACAGAATAGGAAACTATTTGGTTAAAACCGAGTGGCCTGGAGACGATGAATATAACTCGGCAGCCTCTGGTACAGCCTCCCTGACCGTCACAAAGATCACACCTTCGATATCTCTGAGTCTATCTTCGACAAGCGTAAAGATCGACGACTCTGTAACGGTCTCAGGGACGATATCACCGTTCTATGGGACAACGGCCATCACGCTGACCATAACGGGACCATCTGGGACGAGCCAAGTACCCCTCACTTCGACCGATGGCACATTTTCGTACACATTCGTTGCCAATGCTGAAGGAACTTGGAGGGCCCAAGTCTCAATACCGGCCAGCGAAAACTACAACGAGGCCAGTTCGACGGAAGTCACAGTCCAGGCTGAGAAGAAGTGCATAATCGCAACTGTAACCTTTGGATCGGAGTTGGCTCCAGAAGTAAACTTCCTTAGGGGATTCAGGAACAACCTGATCCTCAAAACCTATGCTGGATCGATGTTCTACATCGCCTTCGATGCCTTCTACTACTCCTGGAGTACGCCCGCTGCAAAGTTCATTCAAGGCAACGAGGCCATGAAGGCCTTCACGAAACTCTTGATATATCCTCTCATCGGAGGCCTGCAGTTGACCGCGTACGCGGTCATGCCATGGTTCGCCATTGCCCCTGAGTTTGCAGCTGTGGTTGCAGGTTTCATAGCAAGCAGTCTGATAGGCATTATCTACTTCTTCATTCCAGCACTTGGAGTACGCTACGCGATCCGGAAGATCGGAACTGTTAAACCAATGACCAAGAGGCCCCTGAAATATTGCGCATTTTTCGTCCTCCTTACGATGCCTGCTATGGCGATTGGAATATTGGCGAACATCTCAACTTTGACGATCGTTGCGACATCACTTTATGTCTTGGGAAACATCGTCCTTGCAACATCAACAGCCCTTTACGTAGTGGAAAGGAAACTCTACTTCAAGTGAAGCACACCTTCCTTTCCTCCTCTTTTTTTGGGCACTTGATGATTCCAAGAGATGGACCGTGAAAAGTCTTATATCTAATCCAGGCATTTAGTGAACGAAATGCAAGTAAGGTAGTAGAGCCATGATTAAGCTTTCAGCGTGCATTGAGATGATTTTCACCGACGTTCCATTTTTAGATAGGATCGCTAAGGTATCCGAGATCGGGATTCCTGCTTTCGAATTTTGGGACTGGGGTTCCAAGGACATAGCGGAGATAAAGCGCAGAAAATCAAAATATGGTCTGGCGACAGCCACATTTGGAGTTGACCTTGGTGCCAGCATCGTGGACCAAAGCGCGGCTGGCACATTCCTCAAAGCTGTTAAGAATTCCATCAAGATAGCCCACGAATTGGACTGCAAGACGCTTATCGTGACAACTGGAAACGAACTGAAAGGCGTCGCACGCAGCAAGCAGCACGAGAGCATAGTAAAATGTCTCAAAGGAGCTGTAGAAACGGTGGAGAAGGAGAAGGTAACGTTAGTTCTAGAGCCACTGAATACCTTGGTCGATCATAAGGGATACTATCTATACTCCTCCTCTGAGGGCTTTGAAATAATCAGAGAGGTTGGAAGCCCAAACGTGAAACTTCTTTACGATGTCTACCACCTACAGATAATGGAAGGGAACATAATATCCACGATAACTAAAAACATAGAATTGATCGGGCACTTCCATACAGGAGATGTACCTGGCAGGCACGAGCCTGGAACTGGTGAGATCAACTACGCCAATGTTCTAAAGGCTATAGACGATGCTGGGTATGAGGGCTTCGTTGGACTTGAGTTCACACCCACAAGAGATCCGAAGCAGGCCTTGAAACCCATAATCGATATTGCAAAGCAAATTAACGAACGTAAGTAAGCAAATTATTATTGTGGATGGTTGGTACCTTCAGAAAGAATTTTTCATTCTTCTTTGCACTTCACGACAGTTTTTCCAGCGGTTTTCAGCATTTCAAGTTTGTAACTTTTCGTTTTCTGTGTAACACTGACAAGATCGAAAATGTTGAATTGTAGCCAGGCTAGGTAACTTTCCAAATTTAAAAGTGCTTTGACCGCGCCTCCGCCCGAGCCTCCGGCTGCAGATATTCCGATGGCCGGTTTCCCCCTTAGCGGCGAAGAATCACGGCTAAAGGCTTCGCACCTTCGCCACCTATCGAGAAAACGCTTGGCCGACTCGCTGAGATCACCGAAGTAGACTGGCGTGACGAAGACAAACACATCCGCTTGGTTTACCTTCTCCCTCAGGCTCTGGAAATCGTCATCTATTGTGCATTTGCCCTCACTGAGGCACGTTCCCCAGCCCCTCCCATGGGCTTTACAAGGCTCTATATTCAACATGTTTAGATGTACAAGTTCTGTATCAGCTCCCCCACACTTTGCCCCTTCCAGAACAGCTTCAGCCAATTTGCACGTCAACCCGTCCACGTTCGGACTTGTCTGTATGCATAAAACCTTCATTACGACCACCACCTTAAGTGAATCAAATGCACTCTAGATCAAACCAATATCATCTGCATTTATTAATTCCTTTGCTGGTAAAGCCTTCCAGCGAAAAATAGCCCGTTCGTTTCGACAGATTATAAATATCACAATCTTTTTGTATTCAGACATAATCTTCTCCAACATTCAATTACATATTCAAGGCTACTTATTGGTGTCTCGACGGTACCAGATGTTTTGCCAAAAACAGCATCTACCAGTCCAAGAATGAATCCACCTCCGGGTGCGAGCGATCGAATAGCTCCTTCAACGGCCTCTACTATCTGCTCTTTACTACTCAGTTCGAGCGTGACAGATGAATTCACCCCTCCCCAAAGGCAGATCTGTTCTCCCACCTTGTTTTTTACCATTTGCAGGTTACAGTTACCTTCCACAGGATCTGGACCGAAGAGCAGGTCGATGCCCATCTCCTCAAAAGTTTCTAGAAGGGGCATGGTGTCTCTGGTTGCGATGTACCCAAATTTAGATCCAGCCTTGTGCACTTCCTCTACCTCTTCCATTATTAGAGGAAATAGATATTTTCTGTAAGCTTTTGGGGACCAGAACATCGCAGATTCATACCATCCACGATGGAAGACTATATCAACGCCAGCTTTTAGAAGCAGACGTATTCTCACCATGTCCCACTCGTGAATTATGCCAAGCAGCCGATGAAGGAATGACTGGTCCTTAACTCCAGCCAAAACAACTCTGTCTATTCCGCAGAGCCACATTGCGGCATCGCCCAGCATCGCTCCTTCTCCTTCAACAAGAACCCCCCGGCTAACAGCGAAGTCTCTAACCTTCTTCGCGTGTGTTAGGAAGTCTCCAATCTCCTCACGGGAAGGTTCACCGAACAGGCATGAAAGCGCCCCAAGATCTGCTTCGTTTTCGACAAGGTACTTCTTTGTCCTCGCCCTCGGAACGTTATAATCGTCAAATATGTTGATCTCATCTCCTCGTGGCCAATCAGGTGTCTGGCGCACGATCTGTCTTAATTTACCTCTCGCAGTTTCGTACTCTTTCACTATGAGGGCATACCTTTCTCCTGGTTCGGTCTCTTTCCATTTTCTTATCTTTACCTCTTTGTGAAGGCTTAACGGAGCATGGATCGAAACGGCATCATCTAGGCCAATGCTTAGAAGCTGATCGACCCTTTCAAACTGGCTTTTCCAAGGTTTGTTCTTATCCACAAGGTACTGTCGTTCAAAGAACCTCAACCAAAGTGGAATGTGGCTCGGTTCCTCAAAATTGATAGTTTTAAGGATCCGCTCCTTCGAAGTTTCACTCTTCAAATAATCACGTTAGGGTGTGAATTTAATACAAGTATATTTATTGTTATTTGAGAATCAAGCACCGGTACCGCCGAAGCTAAACCATAAATACTGTTGGCTATGCGCCTCGATGACAAATGAACAACAAAATCCTCATGCACACTTGGACTTTTCGAACCTACCCAGCTGAAAGCGCTTTAAGGGCTGCTGCTAGATGGGGGTATGATGGTATAGAGCTCTGGACTGGAGGACATTATGGTGTCGAGGGGCTCATCGAGAAAAAGGAGCAGATCTCTGAAGCTTTGAAAAAAATCGGTGTACCCATGGTCGCCGTTACCTTCGGATCTCCAGCTACCTCGAGGAAGGTGGAGGAAAGGAAAGCTGGCATATCCAAGTTCCGGTCGCTCATAGGAGTTTTAAAGGACCTTGGAGTGAGCATCATAAATACTTCCCCAGGATCACCACCATCCAAAAATGCTTCAGAGGATGACTACAAACTAGCCTCTGAATACTTTTCCGAGATCGGGGATTACTTGAGGGGCGAAGACCTGACCCTAGCATTGGAGATGCATATGGGAGTTCTGACCGACGTGGCGGCATCAACTGCAAAACTGCTCAAGCTCATAGACAACAGGAAAATCGTGGCAAACTGGGATCCGGGCAACATGTATGCCACTGAAGGGGCCGAGAGCCCTTCGGAGGCATTTCAAATAGTTAAGAACTTTATTGGATATATGCATATCAAGAACTGCAAGAAGATAGGCGAGGAATATGTTTGGAGTACTTCGGTCGAGGATGGAGATCTCGACTTCAACAAGATTTTCTCGATGCTCCGGAGCATCGATTACGGTGGACCTTTGTGCATCGAATACAGTGGGCTTGGCGATCCAAATGTCGTTGCCTCTAAGGACATAAAGTACATCAAGGGTCTCTTGAAGGAGACTACATAGTATTTGCCTCATGCACTCAGGATAGCAGAGCTTTACAAGATGCTCGCGAGATCGCCCCGAATCCTTTAGAGATTTTTGCAACGATGCTGTGCCTACATATGCGATTTTTCATGCTTGACGAAGCTGATTGAAATATTCACCATGCAAGAGCATACCCAGTGCCCATCCTGGGAGAAGATCCAGCCTTCAGCACCTCACCTTCTTTACATACTGCCAAAGCCCTTCCGTTATTCCATCCGCCGACAAGTCTAACATCATGCCCCCTTTTGAGAAGACCATCAACCACTTCCCTCGGTACCCTGTTTTCCATCACAACTCTCCTATCGTAGGCTCTTCTTGGATAAAATGACGATGGAAAATGTTGGGAGTAGAATGTGGGCTCATCCAGAGCCTTTTGGAGGTTCATTTTAAAAACTACAAAGTTTAGGAAGAACTGGAGGTTTACCTGATCCTGAATGTCTCCCCCAGGAGTCCCAAAAGCCAAGTATGGCCTGTTTTTCTTCAACGCAATGCTTGGGGTAAGAGTCGTTCTTGGCCGCTTTCTAGGCTGCAGGCAATTGTTCCTCTTCCTGTCAAGGTAGAACATCTGCATTCTTGTACCTAAAGGAAATCCTAAACCGTCGACAACAGGAGAAGACTGTATCCACCCTCCACTCTGAGTGGCCGAAACCATATTTCCTTCCTTATCTATCGCATCCAAGTGTGTCGTGTCTCCTTCGTCAGCTACTCCCTTAGCTCTGATGGCGCTGATTGCTGGCTCCGAAGAGGCTTTGCTCATGTCGATCAGCCTTCCCCTTTGTTTGCCATAGGCTTTCGACAGTAGCATCTTTATAGGAACATCATCGAAAACTGGATCTCCATAGTACTTCTCCCTGTCAGAGAATGCAAGCTTCATGGTCTCCACTAAAAGGTGGATGTAGTCTGTGGAGTTATGCCCCAGTGCGCCCAAATCGAAATTTTCTAGGATTCTCAGCATCTGCAGAAATACCGGCCCTTGCGTCCAAGTTGGGCACTTGAAGACTTCAAGGTCCATCCAATCAACACTCAATGGTTCTTCAATTTTAGCCTCATATTCTGCCAAGTCGTCAGTTTCGATCAATCCCCTGTTGCGCTTGCCACTTGCATCCAAAAACTCATTGTCTCTTACGAAATCGACAATCCTCTTTGCTATCCAACCCTCGTAAAAAAGGTCGCGAGCCTTACTGAAACCATCGCTTCGGCTGCTCGCCGTTCTGTCCGCCTCAGACAAAGCTCTAAGGACCTTCGCTAGGTCGATCTGCTTTACGATATGTCCTTCCTCAGGGACCTTGCCATTTGGCAGAAATATCTTTGCTGTTGTTTTCCACTCCCTCATGAACCTTTCTGCATTTAACTCTATGATGTTCGTTAATCCTGGGTATGCAGGAAAACCTTCCTCGGCAAGCAGTATCGCAGGTTTAAGTATATCGTTGAAACGGAGATTTCCATACTCCTTCAAAACCTTGATCCACGTACCCACAATGGACGGCACTGTAGCTGCCAAGAGCCCATCTCCAGGGATAATGTCAATTCCAAGCTCTTCGAACTTCTCTACCGTCGCCGCTTTTGGTGCATACCCCTGGCCACTAACCGCGACAACCCTTTCTTCTTTTTTTGAGTACAAAAGTACTGGAACTTCGCCACCTATGCTGTTTAGGTGAGGCTCCAATACTGCCAGACAAAATGCCATGCATGCCGATGCGTCGATCGCATTTCCTCCCTTTTCTATGATACTTGTTCCAGCCAACGTGGCTAGATAGTGGCCAGATGTGATGGCGTAGCTCCTTCCCATCACGACCGGCCGTGTGGTAAATTCATCAGCTGTTGACATTTTTATGGCTCCGGAGCCGAGTGTGTCAGAGCTTAATAGAATTTGCGGCTCGTTATTTCAAATGTTGAAGTTCATCTGATTTTTTAGTTATCTTCGAAACTAACCTAAGAGCCTAACAGCACCGTCGTGGAAGTTGAAGAATGAAACCTTTTTCACCTGCCATGAGTTTTTCCTGAAGCTCTCATGAAAGTATTATTGAGAAACAGAATAGATGCGAGCTTTCTCACCTCAGCGAAAAAATCGCTCTACTCGTCCTAGATTCAACGACTTTGGACGAGATACATTTCACCAGCTTCACAGTGCATTTTTCCAGTCTTACATCGTGCCCATTTCCTCTCTTGTAAATGTCAGATGAGAGCCTTTGCAGTCTTGCAATTTATTTGGGCAGCTCCTTTTCCCTTTTTATAGATCATAGGCAATACATAATTCATTGTACTTGCGAGTCGCTATAATTTTTGCCCACTATAAGGTAAAGATGGTGTAAAAAGGTAAACATCCAGCTTTCAGCCGCTGTTCGTCAGTCTTCTTGGATTCTACTACATGCTTGGCACTCGTTAAGCTTTAATCGATGGTATACAGCATTACGGAACAACATGAAGTCTGTGTTCCAAAAGGAAGATGTTGGAAAGCTGATCAGATCTGGAAAATTCGATCACTTCGTAAGGCCTGACTATGATGGCCGGTCTGTTGCAAACTTGGCACCTACGATAGCACGCCTGCTAAACACCAACTTCGAAGGCACGGAATTAAAACGAAATCTGTTGGCAGAAGTTGACGAAGAGATTGGACATGTTATCCTCTTCATAGTCGATGCTTTCGGCTACAACCTTTTATTTAGGACGAAAGGGGTAAGGGCGGCGCTTGATTTAATATTTCCAAGGGGACGCGCTAAGAGAACTTTCATAACTTCTGTGTTCCCATCCACAACTTCAGCAGCCCTGACTAGCATTTCGACAGGCCTTACGCCATCAGAACACGGAATGCTGGGCTATACCCTGTTCCTCAAAGAGCTCGGCTCCGTCGTGAACATGATCACACTTAGTCCTGTAAATGAGAAGGAGAAGAGCAGGATATTCGATCTTGGCCTTACACCAGAGAGGCTTCTACCCCATGTAAAATTGACAGAGGCCCTCGAACAATCTGGAATACCGACGAGATTCTTGATTAGGTTCGAGTTGAAGGGAAGCGGGCTCTCGACGCTTCTCTACAAGAGATCCGAAGCGATACCATATTTGAGCCTGTCGGACATGTTCCTCTCCCTGTCCAAGATATTGCATGAGAGAAAAGGTGGATTGACCATCGTCTACTGGGATGGCCTTGATGCTATGCAGCACCATTACGGGCCCTTCAGCAAAGAAACAAATTTCGAGCTGTTCACTTTCCTCAACTCGATGAGAGAGTTCTTCGGAAATGTAAAGAGGAACTCTTTAGACGGTGTGTTCTTCATGCTTTCATCTGACCACGGACAGGCAGAGACGAAGGACGAGCTTGCATTCAAAGCTGAAGACATCAAATTGTTCAAAGAATCTCTTGCGATTCCCCCAACTGGAGAAGGTAGGTGCGCTTACATGCACCTCAGGAGAGATGCTAAGAGGTTTAATAGGAATTTTGAGGAAAAACTTGGTAAGCACTTCTGCCTTCTGGAAACCGGAAAATTGGCTCTATCTGGGCTCTTTGGAAAGCCGGCAGTCCCTAGGGAATACATGGATAGGTTGGGCGACTTCATATCCATAGCAAGGGGAGCCTCAAAACTCGTTTTCACATATGATGTAAGAGAGAGGCACGAGCCGCCATTCGTCAGATATGGTTCTCATGGTGGATTGACCATCAACGAGATGGTCGTTCCGCTCATAACCTCCCCACTCAGGGCTCTGGTCAGATGAGTTGGGAAATGCAGCTGTTACGATGCTTGAAGCATCAAGTCTTTGATGACCTGAGTTTTTCTTCTATCACGGAAACTATGTGGTCAACTATCAGGTTAACTACTTTTTCGCCAAGCTCTGGCGAAGCTGTTCTCCTCAAATCCTCCTTCCAATTCCAAACACGCCCTTCGCGGTAGTAATTGTGAGGTGGATTTTCGTATGCAGCAACATCGACCTCGCCAACTTTGAACTTGTCCATTCGAGTTAGTTCAGGATACATGTACCAGAAGATCGAAGTTTCCCATTTACCTCCGTGGTCAGCTGGAATCTCCCCATCGACAGAAACTCCCTCATACTCCGGTTGGGCAACAACCTCTACCTCGGGATAGCATCTGTTAAAATCTTCAGCCACGCCCTTTAAGCAATTTACCTGGCAAGGTCCATAATGGCCCGTTACCACTACTATGACTTTTGCGCCAACCTTCTTGAGCTGCTCAAACAACTCCCAAAAGAGGGAACGGATCGTGCCTTCGCTGAACGTCAAAGTTCCAACGTAAGTCGAAAAGCCTGGCCTTCCCCAGTAATTCAGAGGCAGAACGATTCCACCACCTAGCTTTTCCGCAACGCGCAAACATATACCATATGCCTTCAAAGCGTCTTGCCCGAGGGGAAGGTGGTCTCCGTGCCACTCGAGAAGGCCTGTTGGGACGATGAACACTGGCATCTTTTTGACAGCTTCGACGAATTCCTCGGGCATCATCTCCTCATACTTGACCTTCATGGTGATTACCATCCTGCCAATCAGCTTTCTACCCTCATAAGAGCATTTGGGTTTTTATGTAAGAGCAGCTCAATATCCAAGGCAAAAGCCCCCTGATCTGAATTCGAAAATAGTTAGCTCGAATAGCACGACATGAAGAAAGTAAAATCGGTCTTGGAGTTTTTGTAACCAATTATGCGGTACTTTGGCACCCTCTTTCTAAACTGGCTAGTATGTTGGCGCATAAGCTTGATTCGGGTCGTAAATCCATTAATTGTAGGACTGCGGTATGGTAGAGCCGGATGGTCTGGAAAGGGTTTTATACAAAGCCAATGAGAAGAAAGATATGAAGTATGAGATAAAGTATAGACCATCGTATAGCCTTCTCGTTGTACAGCTTGAACAGGGAGAATTCATCACTGCTGAAGCAGGTGCAATGACATATATGACCCCAAACATTCAGATGAAGACACGTGCAAGGGCTGGAATATGGGATTCCCTGAAGGTCGGAATACTTGGAGGGCAATCGTTCTTCGTAAACGACTACATGGCCACAAATGGTCAAGGCGAGATCGGATTCGTAGCAGCGCCAGTGGGCGACATAGAGAGGCTGACACTCGACGGTCAACAGGGCTACATTATTCAAAAAACTTCATACATTGCGTCCCAACCGGGCATAAACCTTGATATCCAGTGGCAGGGATTCACAAAGGGGATTTTCGGCCAAGGTCTATTCATGATAAAGACTACCGGATCTGGCGATCTATTCATAAACACATTTGGAGCGATTGACAGACACGATCTGCTTCCAGGTGAGAAATTGATAGTCGACAATTTCCATCTGGTGGGATTTTCAGACACCTGCTCATATGAAGTCAAGAGGCTCGGAGGTCTTAAGGAATTCGCATTGAGCGGAGAAGGCCTTGTCGTCGAAATATCTGGTCCGGGGGAAGCATTTCTACAAACCAAGAATCTTGCTGAATTCGCCGATTGGCTTTGGTTCGTCTTCGAGCCAAGAATAAGGGCGATGAGGGGTGCGCGTTAAAACACTCTTTGTCCTTCAGATCTATGCACTCAAATAATTGGAAATAAGCCGAGCAGAGTTGATGCTCGCTGCAAGAAAAAGGTTATTGTCACTATGCAAGAATCCCCTAATGTAGTTTAACAACTCTTCCCAACCTTGAGGAAATCTTCGCAGCCTCCATGACCTGTACTAAGTACCTGCCCTCATCGACCGTCCCGATCGGTTGCTTGTCTTCGAGTATACACTTTACGAAGTGGCGGTGCGCATGCTGAGGCTCCTCTTCGCTTTGAAGTTGCGGGGCTATCCATGCGGAATCTGAAGATCGGTAGTACATAACTGCTGGCGTGCCGAAAGCGGTATCCCAGAAGACGATACCCTTGACGCCATACAGGGAGGCTTCATCTATGCCTCTTGCTTGGGTCCAGGCAGTCTCAACGACCGCTATGGCCCCGTGCTCCATTTCCATTATGATGGCGGCGGAATCTTCCACCGTGGCCTTCTTTTCAAAGGTTCCCATACAAGATGAAACTTGCCTCGCCTTGCCAAGGAGTAAGGTTGCCATCGTAATGGAGTATACGCCCATGTCAAAAAGGGCTCCGCCTTCTGCCATTTCTCGGTCAAAGAACCATGTCCTTCCAGCCTTCTCTTTGAACATCTTTGCCACGCCTTCCTGATACTTCTCCGGACCCCCATGCGCAACCCTGAATCTGGCCATGCAGACCTTCCCCAGATGTCCATTCTTGAGCAAGCTCTTGATGTATTTCATTGAGGGGTTGTCGAAGTACACGAAAGGCAAAGCCATGACTTTGACATTCTTATATTTCCTAGCGCACTCAACTAAGGCATTGGCGTCCTTTACGTTGGTTGCCATCGGTTTTTGGATCATGACATGTTTGCCAGCCTTTATTGCGTCAACGGCTATTGGAGAGTGTGTCGGATGGGGCGTTGCTACGACGACGGCATCGATGTCGCCTCTCTCAAGTAACTCCTCGTAGTCGGTATACCACTTGGGAACTTTGAATTTCAAAGCCGTAGCTTTTGCCCTGTTCTTTTTGATGTCAGCCACGGCCGATACCTTAACATCTTTTATTTGCACCAGCTCTGGTAGATGGAAGTAGTTAGCTATCCCACCACATCCGATTATGCCGATACTAACTTTCCCCAACTTTCCTTCACCAACATTCAGAGATATTTTTTCCTTCTGCCCCTTTTATGTCTGCCTCATGAACCTATTCTAGCATGACATCTATTTGATGCTACTGCGGTTTGACTTGTGTCGCGTGTTCCTACATGTATGTTTTGGAATAACGCTCAGCCATCAATTTACAGCCCATAACCAGTAAAGGAGAGAAACATTTTTTGGATATGAGCATAAAAGGTATGGCAAGATCGCAATCTACTGCTGCAATATTGGCTATGTGCCTTATGCTGGCACTGGTTCCTCTTGGCAAATCATATGGTGATGGTGAGAAGAAGGTATGCATATTGTTTTTCTACTCGCCAACATGCAAGTTTTGCCATGATGTTGACGAGCTCCTTAGATCTTTCGAGTCTCAGTACACAAAGGTAGAAGTTTACAGGCTCAACATACTAGACCATGAAAACATGCACTTAAAAGAAAGGCTTGAGGAATCTCTGGATGTTCCACAGGAGAAGCGTGGCATTATACCCGCGGTCTATGTCGGTGGACAACTCCTGCTTGGCCAAGACGACATAATTGAAAATCTCGCAAGCATACTTGAGACTTTAGAGGATTCGCCGTGCCAACCAGAGATTCTTTCGGAAGACGGACTACAGAGTGCGATACAAAGGATCGAATCCTTCACGGTCTCAGCAGTGGTGGGAGCTGCTCTTATAGATAGCCTGAATCCATGCTCTCTTTCGACATTAATGCTCCTCATGGCCTTTCTTGCCTCTTCTAGGGGAAGGAGAAACATGTTATTCTCTGGAATGCTCTTCGTTCTAGGTATCTTTGCTGCATACACTCTTCTAGGTTTTGGCTTTCTTGCTGTTGTTGGAGTTTTTGAATGGTTCGTGGAAAAGTTCAGAAAGTTCATCTACATCCTGATCTCGATTGCAACATTCATTCTTGGGTCGTTGAATCTCCTTGACTACCTTAAGATGCGGAGAGGCGAAAGCGCAGACAGCATTATACTGAAAACTCCTCGCAGCATCAGGTTCAAGATAGAGGGCGTATTGAGAGTTCTTGCAGAAAACAGACACATCTACCTTCTTTCACCAGCTGTAGGATTTGGCATATCATTCTTTGAGTTCATGTGTACAGGTCAGGTCTATCTTCCAACCATAGTATATATTGCTAGTTTTCCCCAGCTCAGGGAAAAAGTTGCAGCTTACCTGCTGATATACAACATGACGTACGTTACCCCCTTGTTGATCGTTCTTGCCATAAGCTACCTTACGGTATCGTTCTCTTACTCTAGGATGATGCTTGGATTAACCTCAAGGATACACATCGTGAAGCTTCTCACAACGATACTGTTGTTCTTCCTAAGTTTGTCAGCTGCTATCTTGAGCTTCGTCCCATTCAGAATGATTTTTGTTGTGGCTGAAACATAGACCAGCAAAGTTAGCTTTACAGACTAGATATTGTAAAGTCCTGGGCGCGCATAAGGTGTGAACAATTCAGTCCTCAGGCTTTAATTTGCCTCCAAATTGAGGAATAAGGGATTTTTTCACAGATTATGTGCGCTCAATTGGGCCTTTGTGAAATCCATAGGGGAATCGAATTTAAACAGAACTTTGTGCATCCTTGCGCGAGCAGAAGGATGGGATTTTGTTAACTCCAAGGGAGCGATGCATTAGGAGTATTCTACATGAAGAACCTGATAGAATTCCGCTTGACCTTAACATAAGACCGGAGCCATACGAGCGACTCAAGAAAGCTCTGGGAGTTAGTGACCATTTCGAGCTTCTAAAGCGCCTTGGAGTCGATGTAGTGGACACAGGCATCGGGGTCAAGGGCGGATATTTGCCAAATGGCGTTGAGCTCAAGGAGGGCCCTTACGCCCCAGCATATAAAATTGGAAAGTACAAAGGCTTTGAAGTTAGGCGCGATCTCTGGGGAATAGAGAGCCTTTGGGCGCCAGACCACACCTACACCTACACATACTACAGTCATCCGCTTCAGCATATCTCATTGGAGGAGTACAGCTGGCCTGAAGTGGACGAGAGTGGGGTGCGCGAAATAGAGAAGGCTCGGGCGCTATATAGTGACTACGCCCTTTTTGGAGGTATCACCCACTTGTGGGAGATCGCATGGCAATTGACAGGTTTTTCCGAGATGATGAGGATGCTCTTCACAGATTATTCTAAGGCTTTAAAGATAATTGACGGAATTGACAGGATAAGGCTTGAGCAGGCAAAGATCCTTTGCGAAGCTGGTGTAGATGTCGTTTGCGATGGCGACGATGTTGGCATGCAGAAGAGCATGATGATGAGCCCAGCCACTTGGAGAAGGTTTCTAAAGCCGAGGTATGCCGAATTAATCAAGCTATGCCATAAGCATGGTGTTTTCTTTCATTTTCACAGTGATGGTTGGATAGAGCCCATAATCCCAGACCTGGTTGAGATCGGCGTCGACATCCTGAACCCAGTCCAGCCTGAGTGCATGGATCTGGGTAAGCTCAAAACCCTTTACGGCGATAAGCTTTGCTTCGATGGTACAATAGGTGTTCAGAGTACTTTGCCATTCGGGACAAAGGAGGAGGTTGAAAAAGAGGTTATGGATCGCATAGCAAACCTCGGCCCAACTGGGTTGATAATAGCTCCGACCCATGCGATGCAGCCCGACGTTTCAGTTGAGAATATCTTGGCGCTCTACAAAACCGCTCTGAAGTATGGATGGAGTGCTTGCAGGGATCTGAGATCTTAGAACTAATATTGGCGAATCTCGCATCCTTTAACCACATCTTTGGCATTCATCGCGGTGCCATCAAGGCGCCGCTCACCTGACTCAAACACCACTAGGTGAGGCATAAAGTGGCAATGGCTTCGATAACCCTCCTACTACATTGCTTGTTGACCTTCCAACACCCCCAAAAGGTGCTCCCTGAGTTTGCCAAATAATATCCGAGCTTCTGAGTTTTTCATTATTTTCCTGAGCCCTCCTATGAAGATCGACATAAGACCTGGAAATATCAGAATTTCTATCATGAGAAGCAACTTTAAGGCTGCCAACTTCTTGTAGAATTCGAGATCCCTCGTAGTCCCCCCGTACCTTCTGTAGGCTTCCAGAAACATATCTGAGAGTTTGTTTTTGGACCTTCCAGCAAGTTTGTCCCCGAATTCGAGCATATTGCATGCATAAGCAACGTCGAAAGTCGGGTCTGCTATCTCGGCGCTCTCCCAGTCCACCACGTATGCTTTACCTCCACTGTACACAACATTATCAAGTCCATAGTCACCATGAATTAGCCTCAGGGTTGCACTTACAGACCTGCTCTCTTTTTCGAGACTTTTTACATACTTCCAATACTTCGAGAATGCCGTTGGAAACCTAAGGGTTAGAAACATAGAAACGACCAACATTGCCTTAAGATCGCCGAGTTCAAAAAGCGGATAATCGCCCTTCCTTTCAAGGATTCCCTTCAGCTCTCTTGGTTCCAGCATGTGAACCTCAACTAGTGATCTGGCAGCAGCATCAATGACCTCGCGCTCTTCTTTGGCCGGGGTTTCCTTTATCTTCTCCATGATTAAAAATGGCTTGCCAAGTACTTTCCCGCTTTGCTCAACTGCATAAACCCTAGGTACAGGAAGGTTTTTGCTGCGAAGGAGCCTCAGAACATTGAACTCTCTCAGGGCTTTTTTTCCATCGTTTACAAACAACCTTAGCATCAGTTCCTCGATCGCCCCACCTTCTGTGCTGACCTTCAAAAGGTACATCGCACTGCTCAGCCCCTGCTTCTCATATAGTCCGAGGCTCTTGACAGAAATACCACCTGCTGGCGCTAGGCCTTCGAGTCCTCTTGAGCCCAAGTATACCTGAAGACTTTCGGCGAGCTTGGTGCTCTTTACCAATGTTGCATCCCCAAACGGTTTTTCGAGTCCCGAAGGCAGAGCACCTTTTCAAAATTCCAATGTGCAATCCATTTTGGCATCGCGCTTCACTTTTGTTTATTGCCTCTTGCCATATTTTCCATATTTGCGCACCGTCCTATAGAAAGATAGAATGTTTTCGAGCGGCGTGCTAGGCGTCAGCTCGCTTGAAGAACCTATGAAGTGCCCGCCTCCTGGAGATGCGATTCCAATCAGTTTCTTGGTTTCCTCGACAACCAGCTCAGGTGGTCCAAGAGGAAGAATTTGCGAGCAGTCTAGGTTTCCAACAAGGATAAGCTTTCCATAGTACTTCTCCTTAAGGTGGGCTATGTCCATTCCAGCTACAGGCTCTATGGGATTCAGTCCGTCAATACCAGCCCTTATCAGATCATCTATGAGTTCATCAGGCAGATACCCGTCTGAGTGGAAGATCACCTTGATCCCTGCTTCTTTGAGGGGGGAGCACAACCTTTCGAGAAGGGGCATGAACTCCCTCCTCAAATACTGCATGCTGAACATCGGCCTATTCTTGTATGCTATGTCTTCGCCAATGAAGAAAATTGGAGACAACCTCTCCTTCGCTATTGCCGTCGCATATCGAAAGCTTGCCTCGTTTCTCTCAGCCATAATCCTCTTTATCTCTTCGGGAATTTTCCTCATTGCTATGGAAAATATTCCCAGGTTGGTGACGGAGTAGTAGACATCGAACCCTACATTACACCCTGGGACCCACATCGTGTAAGGTGCGAATGCTTCGCACAATTTCCTGTCCGACTCAATGCTTTCTCTTATTGCTTCTCGGCTCGGAGGATCGATGTGATATGACTTTAGGCCTTCTAAGCTCTTGATTGGCGGATTATTCCAAAGCGTGAGGCCGGATACCCGCCTCTCGGTGCCACCATCCATTATGGTCTTGCCATCATCGCCAGGTTCGTAGATGTTTCCATATCCCCTGCAGAGGTCGATCCCAAGACCATGGTAAACCTTGACGAATGCTTTCAATTGGTCCCTTTCAGCTCCTGCAAAGTGCTTGACAACTTTCCAATTGTCAACATAGTCCCACGCTGGAACCATGTCCGGCTCCTCAAAGTTTGCGGCAGCCACAATCCTTCCAAAAATTTCAGGATCGAGCAGGTCCTCAACATAGGTTCCAAATGCAGTCATTGGTCTCTCTTTCATCCTCTCCTTTTGCATGGGAGCAGTTTGCGTGGTCGTAAAGTTAGCGCACTGTTAAGTGCTCCCAGATCTTCCTCACAGAAGCTTGCGCATGAATTCCAAATTCTTCTTTCCAGCACCGATCGGGTCCCCGGTGGCCGGGGTTTCAAGAATGATCCACCCTTCGTAACCGATGTCCTTTAACGCCTTAACTACAGACTTGATGTCCATTTTTCCATCCCCCAGGAGCTCCCCTCCAGGGTCCTTCATGTGTACTTGGCTTATGCGTTCGCCCAAAATTTTTATGTCTGTAATCGGATCCAGCCCATGATATACGGCATTCCCAGGATCGTAGTATGCTTTGACAGCAGGGGAATCGATCTCGTCTATTATCTGACCAACATTCTCAAGAGCATATATGACACCGAAACTCTCCGCCCTTGAAGCGCACGACCTCATCCCCTGCACCCACCTGCTCCTCGCCTCATCCGGTCCAGCTTTTTCAGCAGACGTTACCGGAACTAGAATATTTCTTGCTCCAACTTCTGACGCCACGAACGCTGCCTGTTCAGCTATCTCTGAAGCTCTCCTCCTGATTGCTTCTTCGTTGCTTGCGAAACTGAAGCGCCAGTACGAGTGCAAGCAGATAGAAGCGATCGCAACGCCAAAGTCATCTGATGATTTCTTGAGCTCCAGCCTCCCTCCACTCTTCCAAAGTTTTGTATCTCCGTAGTTTTCGCCAACTCCCAGCTCCACACCCTCGAAGCCTATCTGGGCAGCTACCCTAAAGAGGCTCTCCCATGGCTGCCCCAAAGATTCGTCCATCGCCCCGATCTTGATCTTCAAATCCCTTCACCTCACCTCAACTCAATTTACTAGAAAACTTTTGGATCCTTACCACCTTGCCTGTCTTTGATGAAAGGTAAGCCGCCTCTGCGATCTCGATGCCCGCCCTTCCAACCCTTCCCGAAGTCGTGGGTTTCTCCTTCCCTTCGATGCACCTAAGCCAATGCTCTATGCTCGCGCCCTTTGAAGCGTAGCTCCAATAGTGTTCTCTCCTAGATTTCGGATCTATGGTGCGGTAAGTGCTATCTTCAGGTACCTCTGGGGTGAACGATTCCGGTCTTTCCATGTCATGGGTTTTCCACTCCAAACGAGCTTCTTTGATCGAGGCAGAACCTTTGCTACCGACAAGGCCTTCTCCCCCATGCCCAACCTCGGCAGCCCAGCTCTTGATCAGCATACCAGTTCCGCCATTCTTGAAGTGGACGATCAAGGTAGCGTTGTTCTCCACAGCTCTTCCGGGCTTGGGATAAGTTCCTCCAAGGGGAACATGGCTCACCTTGGCATATACCTTTTCAGCAGGCCCGTAGAGCCACAGCCACTCATCCAAAGTGTGTATCGCCTGCTCCACGAGCATGCCACCAGACTGTTTTCGAACGAAGAGCCACGGATGCGAAGGTGGGAACCACCCAACCTGGCAACTGTATGCCATTTGCAGGTCGCCGAATTTCTTCTCATCTAGAAGGTTCTTCAACTTCATGTAGGTTGGGTGGAAACGGATCATGTATGCAACTTGGAGCATGACCCCTTTCCTTTCAGCCACCGCTACCATCTCGTCCGCCTCCTTTACTGTCCTGCACATCGGTTTCTCGACCAAGATGTGCTTTCCAGCCCTCGCGGCTGCAATGGCTATATCCCTGTGGGGAGCTGGGTGGGTGCAGACATCAACAGCGTCGACATCCCCAAGCTCCAAAAGCTCTCTATAATCTGTGAACCAATGGTCTGCGCCGCACATTTGGCAAATATTCCTTGCAGACTCCTCATTTATGTCAGCTATGGCAACGATCTTTGCTTTGTTGGTCATCTGGTAGTACGGTAGGTGCAGCTCCCTGAAGATCCCTCCAGAACCGATTACTCCGATCCTTATCAAACTTCAATCGCAATGCGCGAAAGCATTTCCAGCCTTAAAACTTCTTCGTTTGGTAATAGGTCTCGATCCTAGTTACCTGAAAGGCCAGCGCCTAAATGTGAGAGCCTAGGAAGGCATCACCTTTGTCCGATAAGATACTCCGTTGCCCACTTGATCTTCTTTTCATGGTGAACGTTAAGGCTCTCATGTCCCATGCCGGGATAGATTGAGAGTTCTCTCCGTTCCGATAACATGTGGTTAAAAACTGCAAATATCGTTGAAGCTGGGCATACGGTATCTACTAGGCCCACGGACATCATGGTCGGGCACTTTATCTCCGGGGCGAAGTTCATAGCGTCAAAATAGGATAGCGTCTCCTCTATTTTTTCAACTTCTTCGCGGTGCCTCTTCATGAAATCAAGTATCTCCAAGTAGGGACCTTGGGTAGCAACCTCGATCGCTCTTTCGAAGTGGCAAAGGTATGGAACTTCGGGAAGCGAAAGAGCTACCCGCTTGTCTAGCGCTGAAACGGCAAGAGTTAATCCGCCTCCCTGGCTGACGCCCGTAATTCCCACTCTGTCCTTTCTTACATCGCTCCTCTCCAGCAAAATCTCCAAAGCTCTCAAGCAATCCATGTAGACATACCTGTAGTAGTACTTCGACCTGTCAAGTATTCCTTTCGTCATATTTCCCATCACGCTGCCTGAAGGATATCTTGCAAAATCAGGAGAGTCCCCAGATTGACCCCTCACGTCTACAGCCATTACCACATACCCCTGCAGTACCCATCCTAGGTAGTCGGAGATCGAGCCCTTGTTTCCGCCATAGCCGTGGAAGAAGAGAAATGCTGGAAGCGCCCCATCAATAGCTGGCTTTAGGAGCCATGCGCTTATTGGGGTTTTGTCCCAAAATCCATCAAAGGTCAGAGAAAAAGCTTCCAGCTTGTTTACAGGATAGTCTACCTTGCTCGTCCTAAGATTAAGGGGCTGCTCCCTCGACAATTTTATATTTTCGGTCCAAAATTGGAGGAAATCCCTCCTCCTCGTAAGGGGTGGCTTGTATACCTTCAGTTGTTCCAGAGGAAGGTCGATTATGGGCATGGGTTACCATTTGGCTTAGCTCCTTTGTAATAAGACTTTCTGGGCGCAGTGTGAGTCGAATAATACAGAGCCGATTTCCAAATTGGTTTTCAAATCGCGCAGACCGATAAAGGCTCCATGGCCACATCGGGCTGGAGAGTGCGCGATTTTTATGATTCGATCCAAGAAGACGAAGATTTGCAAATCTATTCAAGCCGGTTACGCGTTACAGCAGAAAAGCTCGTGTGTTAAAGGCTTTTCACAATCTCTTGAACTAATCGTCTCATCTTGGAATCAATGTGCCAAGGATTACCTTCCTCTTGGAACCGGTTGCCGAAGGAAGGTTGGATGCGCGACCCAATACGAACTCGTTGGCCAGAACCGCCATGTACAGTGCCTCTCTTGCTTCGGAGGGGATTCCGAGGGAATCGAAATATTCGATCCTGATTTTCGGCAACCTTCTGCGCAGCCAATCGATCATCGTAGGATTTTTTGCTCCACCTCCTGCGACATAGATCGTGTCGAGTGGTCCTGCATCGAGCACGAAATCCTCGTAGCTCCTTGCCACTGTTTCGACCGTGAGCATCGTCGCAGTTGCGATCGCATCCTCCTTTTTCAAGCCCCGCTGCTTCGCCATCGAGATGAGCTGCTTTGCATAATTGGTTCCGAACATCTCCCTGCCAGTTGATTTTGGAGGACGCCTGGTGAAGAAAGGGTTGTCCAGCAGCTCTCCAAGAAGATCGTTGTCAACTTTACCCTTCGATGCGGCCGAGCCACCTAAGTCACAGGATAACTCACCATTAGTGAAAAAGCTTACGAGATTGTCCACAACCATGTTGCCAGGCCCTGTATCGAAGGCGATAACATCTTCTTCAGAGCAGTCTGGTGGGAGGTATGTGAGGTTTGCGATACCCCCAATGTTCTGCAGAGCTATGCCCTTTCCTTTTTGCCTGAACAAGACATAATCGACATATGCTGAAATTGGAGCGCCCTCCCCTCCGGCAGCAATGTCCCTTTTCCTAAAATCTCCGATCGTAGTTACGCCTGTCATTTCTGCTATTATGGCAAGCTCGCCGATCTGCAGAGTCGAATGTACCGAACCGTCCTTTGATATTGGATTGTGGAAGATTGTCTGCCCATGCGAACCTATTAGGTCGACTTTGTTCAGAGGCAGGGATAGGTAATTGGCCAGCGAAATAGCGGCGTTAGCGAACTCGATTCCCAACTCGAAATTCATCGAGCATATCTTATCGACGGTCGATGTAGGTGGATCGAAAAGCTCGAATATCCTAGACCTAAAATCCTTTGAAAATGGATGAGTCCTCATCCCAATGAACTCAAGGCCTGTTCCTTCGTAAGAACGACCCAATCTTGCGGCGCAGGCGGTAATTCCGTCTGCGGATGTTCCCGACATGAGCCCTATGATGGTCCTTCGATTCTTTGAGGCGATCTCATTTAGCCAGTTCCAGGGAGCACCCTCGTGTCTCAGTTCGACCAGCTTGCTCAATGAAGAACACCCTTGCATTGATAACTAATGCAACTTATTTAGATTGCCACCTTAATAGATGGCACACACCATAAGAACAGGGAGATCTAGATCTGAAAGATCCCTTTTTTGAAAGACTGTATTAAGCAGGGCTGCAATGAGCCAGAAATGGAAGTTGAAGGTACTGGACAGGAAAGAAGATCCTTTGGCCAAAAAGAAGTCACCATGGGGCGGCTTTGACAAAATGTCTTCTTCATAAGTTATAATGTTGCCAATCGATCGAGACCGTTTGACAGCAAATAAAACATGTCTTGATATACGTACGCCAAATGATTTGTTTAAATGCGAAACTGCATTTAAGCACAATCCAATCCGATCTGATTATGCCTCAACCTGATCGCTAGAACAATCGATTGGCTAAAGCTCCTGCCATCTTCTAACCGTAAATCTAATTACAGTGCAGTCTCATGCCACAGCGTAATGAACAGTTTCACCTTCCACCTTCCGACCAAGGTGATCTTCGGCAGGGGGAGCTTAAGTAAGCTAGGTGAAGAGGCGGCCAAACTCGGCAAAAGTTGTCTCATTGTGACAGGAAGGAGTTTCGCCAGGAAAAGCGGATACTTGGACTTGATCGAGGAGAGCCTTTCCAAGTCCGGTTTGAAGGTATTCGTATTCGATCAGGTCGAACCCAACCCATCGATTGGCACAGTTTACAAAGGTGCTGAGTTGGCAAGGCAAAGCGGATGCGATGTCATGATCGCATTTGGAGGAGGCAGTGTGATCGATGCAGCGAAGGCCATAGCATTCCTAGCATTGAACGATGTGATTTTAGAGGACTACTTCGCCCCCAAAGAGGTCATTGCCCCTGCGGCACCGGTTTTGGCATTACCAACAACATGTGGTACAGGAAGCGAGGTAACGAGGTACTCACTCCTAACGGATGTGGCCAACAGAAGGAAGAGGGTTCTGATGGGGATGCCGATCCTCCCGAGAACGGCGCTTTTGGATGCTTCTGTCTTAAATGTACTTTCGAAGCAGATGGTTGCGTACACAGGATTCGATGCGCTCTCGCACTCCTTCGAGGCTTTGCTTTCGAAATCGTCCACAAAGATCTCGGATCTGTTTGCATCGGATAGCATCGTGTCCGTTTTCGGAAATCTTTTGGAAGCATATGGAGGAGATCTGGAAGCAAGGGAAAGGGTGTTCTATGGAAGCATGTTGGCAGGAATTGCGATCAACTCAACGGGCACGGTAATAGTCCACGGAATGGGATACTACCTGACTAACTACCACGATGTACACCACGGGCTTGCGAATGCAGTCCTCCTTTCCCATGTACTAAGGTTCGAGGGAGATGCTGCAAGAGATAAATTTGAAAGAGTGGCCATTAACTTAGGTTTGAAGGGTATGTCTTCTCTCATCGACTCTATCGAGAGCCTGGCGGACAAGGTCGGGATTCCGAGAAGCATCGCTGAACTTGGGGTAAGGGAGGGTGAGCTCGATACAATGGCAGCCGACGCGATGTCGTACAGCAGAAACATGGAAAACAACCCAGTAAAGGTTTCTGTTAACGAAATTAGGGAAATATGCGCCAAAGCCCTCAGGGGCAGAGGGGCAGGCTAGGAGAATAAAGGCATCTTGTGCCAATTGGATGGTAGGTATCCAAACAAGGAGATTAGAGAGAACTACCTTCGAACGGTTGAATTTCGCTATCCAGAGTGGATTCCGTGCTCTGTCGATTTCTCCCCGGCCACGATTAAGAGGTACCAAGATAGGCTGGAGCGTTTGATCGACAACCATCCTTTGATATTCGGCCGATACGAAAAGATTTACACCAATTTCGTTGAAATGCCACCTGCATATCGAAAAGGCGAGTACTTTACCGATAACTGGGGTTGCACGTGGTACAACGTCCAAGAAGGGATCGAGGGACAGGTAGTCAAGCATCCTCTCGAAGATTGGTCCGCCCTTGACCATTATGAGCCACCGGATATCTCGAAATCGGAGCGCGCCGAAAGGAATTGGGAGAGGATCAGGGAATGGATTGAACAGCGGAGAAGCGCAGGGCTCATAACAATTGGAGATGGAGAGCGCCTTTTCGATAGATTATACTTTCTTAGAGGTTTCAAGAACTTGATGCTCGACATAGAAAAGGATGCGCCACAGCTCAATCATCTGATAAAGATGCTCGAAGATCACGAGATGAAATTGGTGAAGAAATGGTTGGAGATAGGAGTGGATATGGTAAGCTTCCATACGGACATAGGAACGCAACGAGGATTGATGATTAGTCCTAGGAAATTCCGCAAATACATCAAACCGATGTTCAAAAGGCTTTTCTCAGCATGCCGGAACGCAGGGGCGCATGTTTACCTTTCCTCAGATGGCCGCCTTTTGGAGATCGTCGATGACCTTATTGAATGCGGCGTCTCCGTACACGATCCACAGCTGAGAGCGAACACGATAGAAGGGATAGCCTCGGCATATAAAGGTAGAATGTGCATCGATCTAGACTTGGACAGACAGATGTTCCAATTCTGTAAACCTGAAGAAATTAGACAACAGGTAAAGGAGGCTTTCGAAAGTCTGTACCTTCCTGAGGGGGGATTGATGATGAAGGCCGAAGTTTATGGCGCGGACGTTCCACTGGAGAACATCGACGCGATCTGTCAGGCCATGGAAGAGTTCTGCATAGGCAAAAGATGATACTATGCCCTGCGCATCCATTGGCGAAAGATCGGCAACCTATCTTATCGTTTGTCAGTAACGTGGCAACAGATTACCTTCCGAATCGTTAGCTGTACCATCCTTCCTCAAGGCCTACATCGAGCATAGCAAGGTAGTTCTCGAGTGGAACGTAATTTGCGACCGTGTTCCCGCTCCCCAAGCAGTAGCCCCCTCCTGGCTTGCAGACTTTCAGAATGTTTCTGACATATTCCCTGACCTCATTTACACTGCGCCTTGACAAAAAGTCCATGTCCACTCCTCCGATGATGCCAATCCTTTTGCCATAGAGCCTCTTCGCCTCGGTGACCGGAAGGTATGTGTCCTCGAAGGAGTGCTTCGCATCTACTTTTACATAATCGATTATGTCTTCCATGATGGCCTTCAAGTTTCCGCAAGAGTGCAGGAGGTAGAGCGAACCTCTCGAATGGGCTATCTCCGCCTGCTGCCTGTGGATCGGTAAAACCCAGCGCCTCATCATTTCTGGCGAGATCATGAGCCCACTTCTGTATCCCCAATCGTCAGACCCCCATAGAGCAACGATCTTCCTGCTCGTCCTGGCTGCCAGCTTGAACCTCGCAATGCTCAGCTCTCCAACTTTCCTGAACATTGCGTCGACCAGATCGGGCTGCTTGTAGAGGCTAATGTAGAAGTTCTTTATTCCCATCAGCCACATCACAGGCTCTAGTACTGTGCCTGCCCCTGTAACAACCCCCATACCAGAAGGAACATGGTCGCATACCCACTCAAGTCCCGCATTGCCTTCTTCCGCGATTTCGTCAGGATCTTCCCATCTGAATTTCTTGAAATCCTCCCAATCCGCTATGACGCCGGTGTGCTCGTTAGCCCACGCCCTCTCACCACGGCTCAGGTCAGGTGCCACATCCTTGGTTTTGTACATGTAAGCACGAGAGCCAACCTCGCCCAGAGCGAGCTGTTCCTTCTCGTAGAGGCTTTCCTTAACCATCGTCCTATAGTCGCGAGTATCTGCCCGGACGTAGTCGTAACCCAGCATTTCGTAAAACTCTATTAATGAGAGCATGCGCTCCTCCCACTCCCTTTCGCTCTGCAGCTCTTTGTAGAAGTAATTCAGGGGCTTTCCGAGGACTGCTGCCATTATCTCGCCATCTGCAAAAAGCTCCATAAATGGCACCCGATCTGGAATCTTGGACCTTGACAGAGCCATGTACAAACGTTCGGAATCTGGCTCAGGTTTCCATTTTCTAATCTTCTTAAGCAGTTCTTCAGCAACAGGTTTCAAACATTCAGCCATCCTGTAGTAGAAGCATGTAATCGAAAACAACGATATTTTAGGATTTTCAATGCAGGACGTGGCCACAAGCCAACCTTCTTGAATCGGAGCTGGCTGCACCTTGAGTTTCGACAAGCGTATAACCATTGCTAAATGTGATGTTGAGCGAGGGCAAGGAGATCGTGCAAAAATCGCCTCCCTTTACCGCGAAAAGTATCTTCGAAAAGGTACCATTCAGAGAATGCCATGCATCGACGATTGTGGAGGCCCGAAAGGGTGTTTTCTTGGTAGCGTTCTTCGCCGGAACCAGGGAAGGCAAAAGGGACGTTGCGATCTGGTTGAGCAGGGGGAATGGCACATCGTGGGATGCCCCCGAGAGGATCGCCTGGGATGAGGAAGCCCCATGCTGGAACCCTGTCCTATTTAGAGATGAAAGGAGGAGGGTGCACCTCTTCTACAAGGTAGGCTTCAGTCCAGAGATGTGGAGCGGAGCGCACATGGTCTCTGAAAATGGTGGGATCGATTGGTCCGAATCCCATTTACTGCCAGCCGGATTGATAGGCCCAACAAAAAATAAGCCAATAACCATGTCAAATGGCGAAGTAATATGCGGCAGCTCGGTGGAAAGCTACAAGGCATGGGCATGCTGGGTCGAGATTGTCAGTGGGCGGGACTGGAGAAACTGGAAAAAATTTGGTCCTATCTGCTACAAGGGTGCTGAAGAAGGGGTCATCCAGCCATCCATAATCGAGCTCTCGAAAGGTCGATTAAGGATGTTCATGAGGTCTACCCAAAGGATCGGAAGGATCTGCATGGCCGATTCGAATGACTACGGCCGAACTTGGAGCAGGCCCTCCGTAACATGTTTGCCGAATCCGAACTCTGGCATAGATGCGGTCAAGCTCCGCTCTGGTAGAATAGTCATCGTCTACAACGATAGCAAGAGCGCAAGGACACCATTGAGCGTATCTGTGTCCAACGATGGGGGAAAAACGTGGAGAAAGATGCTTGATCTTGAAACAGAGTTCGCCGAATTTTCCTATCCATCTGTAATAGAATCAAGCGATGGTGATATCCACATCGTTTACACTTGGAAGAGAAGAAGAATCAAGCATGCCTTGCTGAGGAGCGAAAATTTAGACTTCAAATAATGATTTGCTTTCTAAAGATGATCAAACAATTCTAGAGGAAATAGTCACATCGATGAGCGAAAGATACTATCATCTGGCATCGCTCGACAATTCTTAATCGGTTGCTCGGCCCTATATTGGGTTCTAAGGGAGAACTCTCAGCTCAGGGAGCTTGTTCTCCGGATGGTTCTTTCGATTTTTCAGGTGGCTCAGCTTCTGCGCGTTGGGTCTGCTTTGTTGCCTTGTAATCCTTCCATGCCTGTATTGCCTCAGCAAAGCTTTTTCCTGACTTTATCTGTTCCTTCACAAACAGGTTCATCTCAGTAAGTTTGCGTGGCTTCTTGGCGGCCTTTTTCTGAGCTTTTGCAGACTCTGCTACTTGTTTACGCAACTCGATTAGCTGTTTCTGCATCTCAGTTATTTTACTCGTAGCCTTTGAAGTGTTCTTGACCTCTCTGTCGATGCCTTTCAGCAGTCTTAAAGCTTGAATTACGCTCTTTTCAAGACGGCCGATCTCCCTCTTCAGCAGGGGTTCGGTAACTGTTTTGACAGATTTCTTGGCCAATCCCTATCGCTATTGCATGCGACGAACTCATACTTGAGCTTTTTCCTTCGCCCTCCATGATGCTTGTTCGATCTGGTTTTTGACCTTCTTTCAATTCGAAATCAACTTTAACGCCTTAGATAAGATGCTAGTTTAAGCCTCGAAAGTGCCTTGAACCTATAAATGGGAGGTGGCGACCATTATGCTGGTCTAAAATCTCTCTTAGCAACAAAGGAACTCTAAAAGTTCGCATTTAACAAAGATCGGGCTTGCTTGATACAATCATAGCAAGAGCCGAACTCGCCTCAGATACAGATCCAAAGAACCTTCAGGCGTGCTAAGCCACTTGGGCAAAACTGATATTTAGGTAGTAGAAAGGCCTTGGAAAGCTTATTCTGTTTGCAAGAATCTTCTTTTATATTGAGCATGCCAAAAATAAGAAGGACAGCGGACACCTGTAAAAGTGGATGTACCACATGTTTACATCGGATAGGAACGTCTGGCAAGTAGCTGAAGACCTTTTAGGAAGATTTGGTTTAGATGGATATCATGAGATTGACATGAGAGATGGAATGGACCTAGGGAAGATGATAAAGATACCAGCATCTTATGCCAGTTTTGAATGTCAGTTTCAATTGGTGCATTAATGGTTTTGTATTGGAAAGTTCCCCATCTAAAAAAATAAAAGTGAAACGATGGTTGGATATAAAGAGTTGCGTCCGCTCCGCAATGCTCAGAGAAAATTTATACCCAATGCTCAAAATAAGCAGAGTTCAGAAAGATGAGATAGCGGGATATGCAAAAATGGCATTAAGTCAAGTCATTTTCTATAGATATCAATTACCATGGCATGCGAATATATAATTTAGTTACAGAATCTAAATGTAATTACAATTGGTAATTACTGCTCTTGAAATTCTCTTTATTATCTGCTGCAAGATCTCACACTTAAGGTGAAAAAATGGGAATATTGAAAAGGAAATGTTGCAAAGAAATCGATTGGAGAGAGTTAGCCAAGGACATTAGGGGCCGATTGGCTAGGTACACAATTTTTTACAGGGCAAAAGCATACTAAAGATAAATGGGCTTGGTGAGGAGGATATTGTGTAGCTTACAAACAAACATGATACTCACAATATGTGAGTTTCTCTTAAATATTCAATATAGGTAAAAAAAAGGTGATTAGAAATGAGTGGTAATTTAAATGTTGGGCGCTTTTCAACAGCAGAAGTCGATGTCATCGAAGGAAACCTGATAGCTGGTAAGAACTCGACGATCAAATCGAAATCTGGCGGAAAAATTGTGGTGAAAGGGACAGTGGAATTCGAAGGGAATTGCGAAGTACTTTCAACTCTAGAAGCTAGGAGGGTGGAAGGAGAGGGAAGGATCCATGTTAATGGAGACCTGATCGTCGGGGAATCGATTGATTTGGAAGATGGAAAGCTGTCAGTAGAGGGCCAGCTCCAGGCGAAGGAGATCCAGATCGGGGAGAGGCTCGTTGTTAGGAAGGACCTGCATTGCGAAAGACTTGACATAGGTGGTGGCCTAGATGTTGAAGGTAACCTGGAAGCGGAAGATGTGGACGTTGGAGGAGCTGTTTCTGTACAGGGCAATTACAAGGGAAGGACGCTCGATGTTGGTGGCTCTGTAAAGGTGAAAGGATCGATCGAACTCGACGATCTAGAAGTTGGTGGAACAGTAACGGTAGGTGGCGGGGCGATAAAGAAAATAGAAGTTGGTGGAACTTTCGAATCAACTGGCATGCTGAAGTTCGAGAGTATCGAGGTAGGAGGGACGGCCAGAATCGCATCTGCGGAAGAGGGGGGAAGGATCGAAGTCGGTGGAACGCTCGACGTCGATGGAAGCATCGATTTCGAAGAGATAGAGGTTGGAGGTGCTGTCAAGATCGGGGGTCCAGCCAAGGGCAAGAGGGTTGAAGTTGGTGGCGTTTTGAAGATCCATAGCGACGCTTCGATCGATGGAGAGGTTGAAGTTGGTGGAGCTGTTGAGGTTGAAGGAGAGCTGAAGGCAGGAAGCGTAGATGTTGGCGGCTCCTTCAAGGCAGAAGTTTGCTACGCTAACGAGGTAAGTGTGGGAGGAAGTGTTGAGACGGTCAGGGGCACGAAGGCCAACAGGTTCGAGATAGGCAGAAAAGGGAAGGTCAGGGGGCCTATAGTTGCGCAGCGAGCAGAAATAGATGACAAGGCTGAAGTTGAGGATGTCTATGCCGATATGCTAGAGATGGGCGATGATTCCACAGCAAAGAACATCTACGCAAAAGTTTCCAAGATTGGGTCAGATTGCACAGTTTCGGGCGAACTTCTGTATACAGACAGATTGGAAATGGGAGATGATGTGAAACTTCACTCCCAGCCCAAAAAAGTAGATAAGCTGCCTGAGCCTCCAATCTAGGCAGCTTCCGGCGATTCTTGCATGGCTAGAATAAAGAGGTCAAGGATCGAACTCTACGCTGATGTGCTAAATGCTCTCAGGGTCCATCATGAAGGATGCAGAATAACGAAGCTTTCGTATGGGGCCAACATGCCAGTTGATAGGATAAAGAAGACTGTTGATGAGCTGATCTCACATGGATTGATAGCGAGGAGGACCGATGATGCAGGGATCTATGTCCTGACGGTAAGGGGTTGGGATTTCCTAGAGGCATTCAAGAAGCTTGCAATGTTTTTGGAGTAATTCGGCAAATAATTGTTTAGTTCCCTCATTTTTTATTGAAAGATGTTTTGATCTGGAAAGGCTAAATGCAACGATCATATTGAAGATCTTCGCAAACAAAATACTTTATTCTGAACTGAAAAACGATTGTGTAAAAGGCATTTAAAAAATCTGTATTACCATAATTTGGAAAATGCGCTCAATTATTTTTCATCAAAGCCATTTCTAGATTGCGATAGCTGAGCTTGAAGTTCTCACCCATGGAACGCACAAATTTGTGGTCTCGCTCATGCGCAAGTTCTATTGCAAGATCACCTCTGAAATTAATTTCCCTAAGGGTCCTCCTGAAGGCATCTAGATCAAAATCCCCTTCCCCAAGTGCTTCGGTCCAACGCTCCCCTTTCTGGTCTCGGACATGCATGTATACTATTCTCTCCCGATATCGGCGAAGGAATTCGAACGGATCTATTCCTGCGCGTTGCAACCAATTCAAGTCCGGCCCAAGTTTTACATCTGGGATTCGCTTGATGTTTTCCTTAAGCTCATACTCCTCGTCTCTCACCTCGTAAACATGATTGTGCAGGTTCATCATGATTCCACTACTTTCGCACATTTCTTTGATTTTTTCCAGAACTTCCGCTTGTGTATCGAGTTCGTCAGAGCTTTTCTTTCCTCCAGATTTTTCACCTGTCGATATTCCAATATTTCGCGCATCCAACTTCGACAATATCGAAATAACTTTCTCCGCGTCTTCAATTATGCGTTTATGTTCTTTCCTGTCGTACATCTTTCCACCGAAAGACGAGCCCACAACAGGCACACCATATCTTGCTGAAAGTTCGGAAACTTTATAGTAGGAATCCTCATGCAGCAAGCAATTTTCCATCAGCTCTATTCCTTCTAAGCCAGCCTTGCTGAAGTCTGCAAAAATTCCGTCCAGAATTCCATATACATCATAATTCGGTTGGGTCGCAGCATAAGCCCAAACGTGTGCACATATCCTTACCATTTTCCTTATCGACATGGAGATGCCCTCCTGTTTGTTTTCCTCCCCGAATTTATGAACATAAATCGCTTTTGGTATGCCGTTCAAGAAAGGCTTTTGGCTGCTTCGCGGTATATTTCGTCGATCTTTTTCATTTTCTTTTCGTCCAGAAGATAGTCATGTTGGGAGATTTTCTCCCTGCATATTTCCTTGGCTTTCCTTATTATATCTATGTCGCCCTTCGAGGTTCGCAAAAGGGAGTTATCGAACAAACTGGGAGACCAGAAAATTCGCCTATGGTCCTTCCGGGTAGTTTCGTCCGCCAAGTAATGTCCTTTGGCAACGCATCTCTCCATGGCCTGCAATGACAATTCTATCTGGTCCTCGTTAAGCTCCAATCCCTTAGCGAGCCTTGTTAGGTACCTAGCTATCTCGCAGTCCAAAACAAGTTGAACCGGACTGAATAGCTCATCTATGCTCAATTCGCCACTGTGTACGAATGTACCGGGCCCAGTCAGGACTCCAACTGTGGCGGAAGAAGATTTCTCCACTTGTGCTTGCACATCGACCCCCTTTGCCATCGTGCGAAAGGATCTGGAGCCATAGAGCCCGCCGCCATAATAAATGCCCAAAGCAACGCTGAAGAGGTCCATTAGGGTCTGCTCGGGCGAGCCGATGACTATGTTTCCATAACGCATGTCGAAGTGGTAAGCGTTTATGCCGAAACCAATTGGAATGTTTGGGTATGCTTCGTGAAGGATAGCGTACCCGCCTAGGGCCTCACTAATAGCTTGGATGAAGGCCCCTATTGGATACACGGGCGCCGTAGAACCTGCCAAGGGCATTGAGCTCACACTTATCCATTCGCACTCTCCCCTCTCAAGGAAGGGAATTGCCCTGTCCACCGATATCCCTTCGAGCCTTAGCGGGCTGACAATATAGATGGGTATCCCGAAACTTTGGTCCATAACTTCGGCCATCCTCTTGATGTAAACAGCCTCTTCGTAGCTCTCGAATGGGGCGGGACCGGCCGAACGACAGTACTTGTACCCTATCATGCATTGGGCTATTCTCCGCAGCCTTGGCGGTATATCAACTGGCGCTCCAGGAGCTTCTCCCCTTACGCCCCAATCGTAGAGAGAGTCTATGAGCTTTGTGGCTTCTATGAGCCTGTCCGTTGTCAGAGGCTCTATTCTGTCTGTCTCCAAGTCCAAAATGCTGGAGCAACCGGGATAGCCAGGCGAAAGTATGGTAGCTTCTTCATCTCTGGTAAGGTTTCTCTTTCGTCTTTTCCTAACCTCATCCACGAGATTCTCGATCACATAACCTTTAATCGTAATTCTCCCATTCTCCAACCCAAATCCATTGCGTCCTTTGATTCTTCTGATCAGGCTCTCATTCGAAACTTGGATGCCTATCCGTTCAAGAACTTCAATCGATTTCTCATGCATCGTATCGAAAAGGGATTTGGGGATAGCTGATGCGACGTTTAACCTTGGCTTGAAGGTGAAGCTCATGCTCCTGCCAAAATCAAACTAGAAGTTAATAAGAGTATTCGAAATCTTCCTCAGAAAGCGCGACATGCCATCTCGCGATCAAGCCGATAAGAATGTTTTGGCTCATCCAATAGGTAAGCTTCTTCTGTCTATTTTAAATTCCACTTATGGAAAAATCTGCGACTAATCGCTTAGCTTGCAGTACGAGTACCAAGTTGCACCTCACGCACGTTCGTGTAGCTTGCCAAGCATTCGCAAAGCAGATTCGACCATCATGTCCCCCGCTTCAGGGATCAGAGTATTCGGACCGATCGACGTTTCATAACCACCGGAGGCTTCCAATGGACCATCTTCAAGAAAGGCCCTTGTTGTAGGCACGTAATCAACCGAGTCGTTTGCCAGCTCAAAAACGAATGTTTGCTCGAAGGGTGACTCCCTCTTTATCTTCAGTCCATGCTCGACGAAGATCTCTCCAGGCAGCCCAACAATAGCTGCCAAGTGCCCAAACGACAAAGCTTGGACCCATGTCCTCGTTTCCTTGGGCCCTCTCTTGAAATCTTCTATCTTTGGAGCAAAGAAGTACTTCAGCGAAAAGTGCCTCATGTTCCTGGCTTCTAGCTCGCCTCTTGCAAGTTTAAGCGCTAACGTAATCTCTTCGTCGGTTGGAACCCTTCTCGGGATCGTTAGTTCCTCCATCGCAGCCCCTAACTTCAATGAGTTATGGAACTCCATCTGGTTCCAGGCCCACAGTGCTTTTGAGGCAACCAGTGCCGCAACGCGCTCAGCGTGCCCGAAGTACTTGTTAACTTCTTTGTGTGGCTTCATGGCATCAAACATTATCACGTCCCCACAAGTTCCATTTGCAAGAATGGCTACAAACTTCTCTCCCTTCATTCGCTGAATCATTTTGGAGAAGACGCCAAAGTAATCAGCCGAGATCGTGTACATGTCCTCGCCCTTCTTGGTTGGGCTGAGGCCGGCGTAGTGCATAGCATAGTTCGCCAGAAGGCAGATCGTCTTTCCATTCAGATCCCTTGCACAAAGCACGCCAATCTCCGGATCTACCGGCCCTGCTGGCTTTACCACATTTGGGTTCATAGTCCCAGGGTTCGTCCAAACTGTTCCATCGCGCATGAAAAACCTCCTGTTACCAAGGGGCTTGCCCTCCTCCTCTTTCCCAAATCCAACCTCCGCCTCTGTTAAGGAGTTGCAGGCAAGCTGCACACTGTCTGCAATCTTCTGAACCAAGATCCCACCATAACCCATGTCCTCAACCTCTGGGCCGGTATGGGTGTGGGTGCAAGAGACGAGGACATTTGTTGGAGGGATTCCGCATCTTTGTTCGATCAACAGTTTTGCTTGGTCTAGATATGCCCTGCCAACTCCTATCAAATCGCAAACTACTATGGCAAGCTTCGTTTCTCCGTCGTCAAATACGATAGACCTGGCAAAAAGGTCGTCGTGAATATCTTTGGCTTTTCTTTCCTCGAAGTACCCACTTATCTTGATTCCCAATGGGGGCGTTATGCAAACGCTTGCTGCTCCTGCTTTAAGCATGCGTCGGTTCACTTACCGCCTGTTAGTTGTACCGAAAGGTTAAAATAATTTTGCTATAAAAACAAGTTAAGAATGCGTTATATTGTCTAAAAATTTCAAAGGCATTCTTTAGCTTCCCTTCAGAAAATCATTTCCGAATCTTCAGACCCTATCTCCGCAATCTTGACCTGCTCAGTTTTTTGAGCTAAACAGCCTCTTAGTGCTGACTCTCTTACATTCATAATTGCTAATGGTTTGTAAATGGCAAAAGCTGCGAACTCATTCGCCTATGTGGAGTTCAAGACTGTGCACAAACTAAAATTAGCTCGTCGCTAAAGGGAGCCTCAGAAATTATGTGGAGCCTCCACGTTACAGGCAACGATTATGGCCTCAGGTTGAATCTCGATACTATAAGAGGCTCTGCCCAACATTCCTATTTATAATTCATAGGTTATTCGACCAAAGAGTGCTCGATCGCCCAAAGCGAAAAATCTCACGCACTTAGTTAGTTTCCCAATATTCTGGAGTGCCACCTTAAGCCGCATTAAAGTCAAGTCAAGTGCTGGGCCAATTCGCTTACCTTTAACTACCCCTAATGTCACGGCAGCCTCGAACATGGCTTGACATCAGCAATACAGGTGGATCGGATGAATGAACTTGGCTTCGATACATGGATTTACGAGATGGTTCCAGTGGAGAAGGCACTGGAGAAACTGGGAGCTTTTGGGATAAGGTATGGGGAATACTCTTTCGAGCATCTAGCGAGGATCGAGCGAGAGGGAAAAATAGAGGGCAAGGCCCGAGAACTAGAGGAATTGGCTTCAAGTCTTAATTTGAGGATGGTGCAGATGCACGCGCCCTTTGGCGATCTTGACAAAGAACTTGGGAGCAGGGATGAAAACATAAAGGAAAAAGCACTAGAGAGAGCAAAGCGCTGGCTTGGATTCGCAAACCGTCTGGGCGTCAGCATCCTCGTCATGCACACCGTCATGATGGAGCAGGACACGAAACTTGATTCGATCTCGATTACGAAAAAAATGGAGGAATTGAATGTCGAGATTTTCAGTAAACTGTCCAAATATGCCAAGGACTTTGGTGTCAAGATAGCAATAGAGAACAGGCTGGAGAGCATCTTTGGTTGCAAGATCTTGGACCTTCTGGGGGTAGTAGAGAAAGACCCCGACAACCTAGGAATCTGCCTAGATACAGGGCATGCAAATGTAAACGCCATCGACATTTCAATTGCCGTGGAGCAGGCTGGAGATTTTTTGATTGCAACCCATGTCCACGACAACGATGGTTCTGGCGATCAGCACCTGCCGCCATTGATGGGTAGCATAGATTGGCCAAGCTTCAGGAGGGCGATGGAAAAGATCCGTTATGAAGGGCCCTTGATAATTGAAATCCCGGGAAGTAGCTCGGACATAAGGGTTTGCGACAACAGGTTGGTTCTAACGAAGGGGTCAGCACATATTTGGCTTTCCGGATAGGATGACCATTAAGGGTTAAATCGCCAAGGCAACCAACTTTGCGGTTCGAATTGAACGTAAAGGTATTCCTGACGAGCCTATCTGGAGAGAGACTTTGGGACCAAGATGTGGCCTTGCCACAGCAGCTGCAGGTCTCTTTGAACGTCAACATCCTAGACCTGAAGCAGAGATCCGAGTCCGTAGCCGAGGCCCCATTCATACTAACGGTACAATATACGCCGTCGGTTGGTCAATTCACCGCGAAAGGAAGGGCCACGATCGAAGGGACTAAGGAAGAGTTCGAGCCACTTAGCTCCGGGATACAGAAGAAGCAGCTCCCCTCGTTCATTGTTCAGGCTATCGGAAGTTCTGTGATCGGGGAGCTTGTGATGATGAGTAAATCTCTCGGACTACCGCCACCACTTCCTCCCATAGTGCCGCAGGGACAGCCACTGCCAAAGCCAGATGGGAGGTCTGTGATCTAGTCTACTCCCAGCGCTCAAAAATGAATTAGGACTGGATCGCCCGGATTTGGTCCGTCCTTCTTGTTTTGGCGGGGTGAAGGCGCTTCCAGGCGATCCTCCGGACTTACGAGGAGCCGTTTGCACTCTTAAGCATTGAAGGTGCTTTTTGGGGAGGGGGGTAGGCGAAGGTCAAGAAAGTTGAAACTTTGGCAGGGATTGTCTGGTCCGAAGCCATTTTTAGAAAATCAAGTCTGTATTTTAAAGAAATCGATGCTATGACACATTTGGGACCTGCGCTAACCTACTTCCCCATCTTCCTAAGATTTTGTATGCACCGCCTGACGCATTCCAGAGGCGGGAATGCATAACTCTCCTGCTCAACTATGTACCATTCTGTTCGGCCTATGGTTTCACACAACGAGAAGATCTCCTTCCACTTCGAATCACCTTCGCCAATCAGAGCATTCTCATTTGTGCGCGAGAACTCCTTAAGGTGAACCGTTGCTGCACGGCCAGGGTACCTCCTAAGGATGTCAAGTACTCCGTCTGCACTGACCCCTCCATGCATCGCATTCCCAGTGTCCAGCTGCATCACTACGTCTGGATTGGTTGTTCCGAAGAATATGTCCCATGGATACTGGCCATCTATCTTTTGAAACTCAATGCCGTGGTTGTGATAACCGACGCGCATTCCTTCTGGCTTTACCTTCTCAGCTATCTCGTTCATGAGCTTGGCAGTTGCTATCCACGCAGCTTTTGAATTTCTTCTCTCTTCTGAGAATCCGGGAACTATTAGGAATTTGTTGCCTATGATACGGTTGAACTCTACCGTTTTCTTAAGCTCATCCCCAAGCAAGGTATCCAGGCTGATGTGGGTTCCAGCTACCCTTAGCCCTAGATCGTCTAGCAGCCTCTTCAACTCACTGGCACTCCTGCCGTAATATCCTGCAAACTCAACCCCTTCGTAACCCATCTCTGCCACTTCTTTAAGTGTCCCTGGGAGGTTGCGGGCACAGTCATCTCGAACCGAATAAAGTTGCAAAGCTATAGGTATTCTAGCCATTTCTACAATCCTCTTGCACTTTCCGCTTAGCTCTAAGTCATTTAAGTTTTTTGGCTCACCAACGACGGAATTTTCCAAGTATGCGTGATGCATTGAATCTGTATTCGTGAATGATTTTGTGCTGCAAAGTTTTCCGTTGCCAATCCGTTTGGTGGTGAGCGCGACAATTTTGTTTGACTTGGCTAAGTTTCGTTCTGCATCGTAAAGATCTGTACGTAAAAAGGTTAGCACCTAGACATGCCAATGTGTGAAACTACCAAGAAATGAATACAGAGATCAAGAGTATCTGTGTCGTAATGCGCTTTTATGCTCCTGATGCCAAAATGCAAGAATATTATCGATGAGAATTGTATCTGTTTGCTAGAAAGAAAAGTTTTTGTCGCTGTTTCGCAAAAATTTGAAGGAGATATATACGCATTCACCTTGCATGCCCCATCATCGAATTTCTGTGCTATATTAAACCCATAGTTCTCCACATCTTTATAGAACCTTGGTACCGTTTTTTACTTGGAGCTTGTCTTTATTAATCGGTGCTTTTTAATAACGTCCCGCACCTTCCATGGGTTACGCCATGAATAAGCACAGAAGACCCGCGGCCCTACTGGTCGACGATAGCTGCCCCCTCATCCACGTTTACAGATTTCACCTTGAGGATGTTCACCACAAGAGTCCCTTTACAGAGGACGGGAGGAGCCTGGCCGATCTTATACCTAATGGGTTTCTAGAGGATTTTTGCGATGTAGTCGAAAAGCATTGTATCAGGGGCAAGTTCAGCATCGTTCCTTCTCCAGGAGGCTGCGGAGATGTTGCCAGAGGTGTGATCCCCCCATTACAGAGAAGGTTTGGGATCGATGTAAAATCGGATGCTGATTGGATAAATTTGACCAAAGAATGGATGGATTTGGCCAAAGCTAGGCTTTCGGACAAATTCGACTTTTCGCCAGAGGGGATCACGCATAACCTAACCCTTGATCTCGAAACTGGAAAATATATCGACATGGGTGAATCTGACTGGTCCCAATCCCAAAGCAGGAAGACTCTAACTCCATATCTCGAGAGGGCCCTCAGCATCCTCAAAGGTGCTGGTATTTGGTGCACAGGCGTGACCTCACCATGGGTCTTCGGTTTAAGAGTTGAGAAGGAGTACATTGCCTCGATAGTTGATGCCATGAAACGGGTTTACGGCTCATCGTTCTCTTGGTACTTTTTGCACATGCTCGGTGACAAGGATGATGCAAAGCCATGGGTGGCATATGATGAAGGCCCGGTCCTAGTATCGATACCATCGACGGTCCATGACTACTGCTGGGAAACGATCGATAACCCTCGTGCAGACGACGAATTCATTAGGTCTGTAGCTGAGAAGATAGTTTCTAGAACCAAAAAGATACTACAAGCTGGAGGCTGGCCGATATGGCTCACGCACTGGCAGTCTCTATGGTCGAATGGCCTTAAGACGGGCCTTAGAGCACTTGATTTGGCTGCAAAAAGAGCTGGGGAAGAGCTCAACATAGAATGGATGAAGTGCCTCGACATCGCTAAAATTGTGTACGAGAAGCTTTCGGAAAAAACAGAAAAATAAGAGAGTGCTCCAAGGAGCTCCGTAAAGAGTTTTTCGATTTTGCAGATGTTACTTGAATTAAGCTTGTTGCAGAATTTTTTTAATCTCGCTTGCCCTGTTCGATGTTATGCTTTCCACACCAAACGCTTTGAGCCTTCTTACTGCCAGCTCATCATCTACAGGCCAGGCATCGAACGTCAATCCATGAAGGTGTGTTTCATATATATCGGTCTCGGTAAACTTGTCGATCAAGATAGCCAACGTATTGGCATAGCTTTCTATCGAAGATTTCAGAAGCTCATTGGTAAACTTTGTTGATATAGAAACAGTTGATATGGATGGGCAAATTTCCTTCATCTTCTTGATCCTCTTCAACTCGAATGATGCTACCTGTGTCTTGTTGGAGACTCCTAGCATCTTGATAATCGAGGCTACTTTTTCCTCGATCCCATCGTCCTTTAACTCTATTCTGGTCATCACCCTTCCATCGATGCTAATCAAAGCTTCTTCAAGAGTTGGAATTTTAATTCCCTTGAATGATGTACCAAACCAAGAGCCTGCATCCAGCTTCCTGATATCCTCTAAATAAAATCCCCTGACTAAGCCACTTCCGTTAGTTGTTCTGTCTACGCTCTCATCGTGAATTACGACGACAGTTCCATCCATTGTTGCCCTTACATCCAGTTCTATCATGTCAACTCCAACCTCAATGGCTTTGAGGAAGGACGGAACAGTATTCTCTGGAGCCAAGTTGGGAGCACCCCTGTGCCCAATTAAAATGGTTCTCATCGAGCATCAGGCGCCCCACTGCTTTGGCATGGCTTAATACATATCGGCTAAGCTTCAGACATTTATATCTGGTCCAGAAATTAAGGAGTGAATTGGCAAAGAGATACAAGGTCGGATTGGTTGGCGTTGCACACCCGCATGTCTGGGGTGTTCTCAGATCTCTTCGAGAAAGCGACAAAGGGATGCTAACTGCCGCATCGCTTGACAAGCCATCATCAGAGTCGGATAGTGAAAGGTTGCGGAGAGAGCATGGTCTTGGTAAATTGTATGGCAATTACAGAGAAATGCTTGACGAAGAGGATATCGATATAGTTTTCAACTATGCTGACCATATCCTTAGGACTCCCGTTACCGAATTAGCTGCATCGAAAGGATTGCACATAATGGTCGAGAAACCTATGGCCTATTCCCTCAAAGATGCTGAAAGAATGCTCGAAGCTGCCAAAAAGAATAATGTTAAGCTTATGGTGAATTGGCCCACGATGTGGTCTGCTACTTACAGGAAGGTTCATGAACTGGTAGAAAATGGTAAAATTGGCAGAATTTTTCACATCAGAATGAGAGTCGGCCACAACTCGTGCGAGGAGGAGGGCTTTACTGGCTCTTGCTTTCAATGGATGGGACAGAAGGAAGCAGGTGGAGCATATCTAGACTTCTGTTGTTATGGCGTAGCTTTTGCGGTTTGGTTGATCGGAATGCCAAAACGTGTGTTCGGAACTGCAGGTAACTTTGTAAAAAGCTTCATTCCCAGTTACGACAATGGAATCGTTGTCATGATTTATGATTGTGGTACAGCTGTGGTGGAAGGGACATGGAGCCAGATAGGTGGCATTCCTGCAGGACCAGAGATCTGCGGCACAAAGGGAACGATATGTTTCGATGCAGATGAGGCGATGATTTTTACCAAGCTAAAAAGCGAGGTGATTAGGGTCGATCCTTTGCCTCAGGAAGAAAGTAACGCCGTTGAATATTTTCTAACGAGGATAGAGGGGGACAAAATTATAGGTGGTATGTGCGATCCAAAGTTCTCCAGGGATGTTCAGGAGGTTCTAGAGGCTGGGCTTATATCGTCTGAAAAAGGCAAAGTTGTTGCCATGCCACTTGGCACGTGAAAGCCTCGATTCGGATGCTTTTTAATTCTCAACATCGACGCGACAGCTGTTATGCAGCTCAGAAATCCCACTCAACTTCCACTTCTTTTTTCTGCGCAGCCGACCTGTACATCGCATCTAGAATCGCTTGAACTTTAAGGCCCTCTATTGCGGGTGAGAATAGCGGCTTGCCCTTCCTGACCGATTCAACGAACTTGAATATCCTCTGCTCGTATATGTCTGGCTGGTGGATTTCGTCATGGGGCTTAATGACAACTCTTTTCTCTAAAACGTCCTTATACAGCTCAAAAGGCTCAAGTTGGGCCCCACCTTTAGTTCCGAGCAGAATAAGATTAAATGCATCCGAAGGGGAGAAGGATGCCCAATTTGTCTCCAGAAGCATAGTCATGCCATTCCTGAACTTGACGAATCCGAACGCGTTGTCTTCGACTGTAAAGTCCTCAACCCTCCATTGACCGCCCCACCCGCCTTTCTTGGCCATGGCTGGGTCCTTGCAAATTTTATCGTATGTAACTGCATACGCTTTCCGAGGGGCAGGAAAGCCCAAAACATACATGGCCATGTCAACAGCGTAGCATCCAATGTCCAAGAGAGGCCCGCCACCAGACACCTTTTTGTCTATGAATGTTGGCCTTACGGGAACCCCCCACCGCCTCAGGCTAAGAGCACGCGTATAGTAAACGTCCCCCAGCTCGCCCTCATTTACGAGCTGTCTGAGTGCATTCAGGTCTATTCTGAACCTTGTTTGGAATCCAACGATGAGTATCTTGCCGTACTTCTTCGATGCCTCATACATTCTCTTCGCGTCCGAAAGTTTCCCTGCCATTGGCTTTTCGGTCAGGACATGGGCTCCTGCCTTCATCGCCGCTATGGCTGGGTCCTTGTGGAATGCATTTGGCGTGCAGACACTGACAGCATCCAAGTTCTCCTTCTTGAGCATCTCTTCGTATTCCCTGTAAAATCTTGGGATATTGAACTCTTTTGAAGCCCTCTTAGCAGCTGATAGATCTATGTCGGCACAGGCAACAAGTTCTACTCCATCGATCTTCTTGTAGTTCGGTATGTGGGTCGCGCATGCAATTCCTCCACTTCCAATTATGCCAACCCTTACTTTCTTTTCCATAGCCAAGGATGCGGAATTGCTGTTTTTATTGCTTTTTCTCATATCTTTTCTTCCTTTGCATATCGAGAAAATTTTAAAAGGATCTACGGAAAAACTCATGCAGATTCAAATTACCTTCCCTTGAATGAAAATCATTGCATCGATTTATTAGGATGTGATTTTACTTCACTGTATGCTGAGAAGGGAGAATGAATCGATCCACTTCTACTATTAAAGCTGAAAAGGAAATGACTAGAGATCGTATCTGGAAGCTACTTTTGGACGAAGGCATCGCAGCTCCGCCTTTTCCTGTAAAAGGCAGAATACCTAACTTTAAGGGATCGGAGAAGGCAGCAAAAAATTTGGAAAGAGTGCCAGAATATGCTTCTGCCAAGGTGGTACTTGCAGCTCCAGACTACGTCCTTTTCCATGCAAGAGCAAAGTGTTTGTTGGATGGCAAGGTTGTAGTGATGGCTACCCCAAAGCTCAAGGAAGGATATCTGCTCCTGGAGCCAAAGGAAATTGGTAATTTGGCAAGGTCAGCTTCGACCATTTCTGGAGCTTTCAGGTTTGGGAAAAGGATTCCATCCACCATACCTCCTGATCTAGTTATAGAAGGGTGCGTGGCCGTAGATAAAAATGGGCACAGGCTCGGAAAGGGAGGGGGATACGGTGATGAAGAGATAGCTTATGCGCGGAGTTTGAATCCGAAAGCCAAGGTAGCTGTACTCTGCTCATCAAGGCAGGTCGTAGAAAGGGTTCCGTTTGAGGAGGGTGATCAGCCTGTCGACTACATAGTAACTGAGATTTCCGTTTTTCCAGTAAAGCGATAGATTTTTAACAAGAAATTTGGCACTTAAATTTGAAGACCGACAGCCATTGCCTCTCCCCGAGCCGAGCTGCAGTGCAGGACCTAGTTGCCAATATCGGTCTCTGGTAGGAAGTCAAAATTAGGCGTTCGTGGCATGCTCCTCAAATCTCAAATTGTTCTCCTAGGCTCCGCCACCAGCCTGCATAATTTAGCAGTGTTTAGTAGAAACAAAAAGTATATATGAAACGAATTCAAAAAGCATTCGAGTTTAACATGTGCGGAATCGATTGCAAAAGATGTCCATCAAATGCGAAGAGGAAAGCCAAAAAAAGTAAATGAGTACATTTCCGCTTTTAATTTTATTACAGCGGGAAGATTACGTTAGGCATTCTTGGGTTGCTTTATCTCTTAGAGAGATGGCATCGTAAAGTTCGCTTCCTTTACTAGGATGGCAGGAGTGAGTGTAGGAGTATCAACTTCCCACCACCTGATCCAATGCCTTTCCCTTCCAACAGCCTCGATATCGCCGAAAAGCTTTAACATGTTTCCAGAGAGTCTTAGCCCCTTTATCGGTCCTGCTATCTGCCCATTCTCTATCTTGAACAAACCGTCCCTGAGAATTGTTGAGAAGTCCCCCTTTCTTTGGTCTTGATACCTTAGATACCAGCTATTCGTAACATATACTCCATTGTCAACCATAGAGATTAGGTCTTCTATCGATGCATCACCTGCTGAAACTACCAAGTTAAACGGCCTAGGTCTTACAAGGCCAGCATTTGCCGTGCTTTTTGTTCCCATCTTGCTGGCAGTATTCGAATTGTGCAAATAAGTTTTCAAGATGCCTCTTTCGATGATGGTTTTCCTGTAAGTGGGCATCCCCTCATCATCGAATGGAGCCGACCCTGCAGCTTTTTCGTCTGTAGGATTATCTTCTAGCGAGAAAGAGCACGAAGTAACGCTCTGACCCAGCTTGCCAATGAGAAAGGAAAGTCCTGCATCGACATTGGATCCAGATGCCGATCGGGCGATCTCTCCAACCAAATTTGCCACGACCATTGGCCCAAAAAGGGCGCTGTATTTTCCAGGTTCAGCCCGTCTCGGGTTCTTTGCATCCTTTGCGATTTGACCTGCTTGCCTTCCAACCACCTCAGCGTCCAAGTTTGAAAAGGATGTTGCAACTTGGGCGAACTGGCCTGTCGCCTCTGAGTCTGCAAAAGCTCTTACGCTCAAGTTGTATATTGTAGAGGCATAATCTCCCTCAGCTCCGCCAGTCGTGCACAGGAACTTTTCTGTCCTTTCAGCGGTGAGCGTTCCAGCAACCCTGCTTGTTCCTTCAGACAAGGCAGCCCCTATCGCCACCTCCACGATATCCAGCAACTTTTGTTCATTTAACTTGGCATCTCCTATGCTCTTGAGCTTCCTAGGATACTTGAAATGACCCTTTGGAATCGACAAGCTCTCCCTATCCGATGAGACCTTTGCTGCTCCCAATGCCTTGCCTGTGGCGTCTTCAATGGACTTCTTTGAAAGATCTGTAGTTGTCAAGAAAGCCTTCTTTCCCCGGATTATGGCATACAGATACAGCTCAGTTTCTCTCTTATTTTTTGAAACCGTTACACCATTGTTTGAGAATCTTATCATCCTCCAATGAGTTCTCCTGACGATCGAAACTGCATCATTACTACCTTCTCTCTTAGCGATTCGCAGCGCGATCTCCGCAATCTGGGAAAGCCCCATCCTATGCCCCTCCCAACTTTACGTTCCTGAGCCTGATCGTTGGACCCCCTGTCCATACTGGAATTCCCTGCATGGGGTCTCCCTTGCCACAGGTTGCGCCGTAAAATCGCAGATCTTTCCCTACCGCATCGACAGCCCTGTAAAGCCCGGTGGTCGTCATCTCGATCGTCGGATTCCTCACAGGAGTGCCAAGTTCGCCATTTTCTATCATATATGCTTCAAATCCCGTGTACCTCTGGTTAAACCTCCTGTCATCTATGTTCCATTCTGTGAAGTTGCGCACATAGACTCCTTTCTCAATGTCCTCTATCAATTCCTCGAATGACATGTCACCCGCCTCAAGGTAGGTGTTGGCCATTCTGACGATCGGCTCCTTATCGTAATACAAAGACCTAGAGGCACCATTGCTTTTCGTTCCAAAAGAGGCAGCGGTTTCTCTATTGTGGAGAAAACCGGCTACCTTCCCCTCCTTGATGAGGTACCTTTTCCCAGCCTTAACACCCTCATCGTCGTAAATGTAAAAACCATAAGATCCTGGAATGGTTGGGTCATCGATTACATCTATAACAGTGGAGCCTATCTCCATTCCGATCGAATCGGCGGAAAGGTAGCTCTCGCCAGCTTGGGCCGCTTCCCTTCCCAAGATCCGGTCAGCTTCGCTCGGGTGGCCAGTAGATTCATGGCATACCAAACCAACAACTTCGCTACCAAGCAGGACATCAAGATTTTCTTTTGGAGGGGAGATTCCCTTTTCAAGGACCGCCCCCATTGCTTCGCCCTCTTCTTCCATCAGCGCAACAATGTCCCACCTCTCTATGGCTTCCCACCCTCTGGATTCGCCAAGTGCGCTTTGCCTCATCGCACTTCCCTTTTGGGGATGAACTCCTATGAGCGTGTAGCTGAACATCGTCCTTGGTATCGAGCTTCGCACCTTCGCACCTTCGCTGTTGACGATGAACTTAGTACATGTGCCAGCATCAACCCTCAAGATTCGGCTTGCCATTTTAACGCCCCACTTTCCAGCTTTTTCTATTATGGCTGAATCGGCTTCCTTGAAAAGCTCAACCGCAGCACCAAATTCAACATTCTCGAACCTGATCCTCGGTCTGATCTCCACCACATCTTCAGAAAATTCTTCGTTACTCAATAGCACAGGTTGCTTTACCAGTTTGGTAGTTGAGCGTGCAAAAGAGACAGCAGATTCGACCGCGCTTCTAACCGAAGCCCTGCTCAGATTGTTGCTTGAAGAGAATCCAAGGGAGCCATCGACTACAACCCTTATCGCTATTCCTGCTAAAACATGGAAATCGATGAATTCGAGGGAGCTGTTTTTCAAAAGAAATGTCGCACCTGAATCTGACTGGAACCTAGCTTCTGAGTAGCTGGCTCCCAGTTCTTGTGAGAGTTCGATCGCCATCCTGAGTAAATCTTCCATGCTCCATCTTGGCAGGTCCTGAACTATCGCGAGTTTTAAGCATTACACATAGCGATTCTGAAGTATTCAGACAAGTTAATGTAGCTTCAAAAACAGGCCTGAGGAGCGCTTCCTGCAGTGCCATTGAAAGCAAAAATTTATCAGTGAAAAAATTCTTGCGAAGACTATGACCAAGATTTACATAATGACTGATCTTGAGGGAGTAACGTATGTTATGAGAGAGGACCAAACATCTGGGCAGGGCAGAGAATATGATGAAGCATGCCGATTACTTACGTGCGACGTCAATGCTGCTGTCGAAGGAGCACTCAAGGGCGGGGCATCGGAGATAGTGGTCAACGATTTGCATGGAGCCAGGGGAGGGTTCAATTTCATTCCAGAACTTCTCCACGAGGAAGCCAGATACTTGACGGGAGGCCCTAGGCCGTGCAGGCACCATGGCTTGGATGCGGGCTATAATGCTGCCTTTATGGTTGGATATCACGCAATGGTTGGAACACAGGGTGCAGTTCTGGAGCACACGATGTCAACCAGAGTCATCACCGGAGTTTCGATTAATGGTAAGAAAGTTGGTGAGATAGGCATCGACTCCGCAATAGTTGGATTCTACGGCATTCCAGTCGTATTGGTCTCTGGATGCAGGAAGGCTGTCGAAGAGGCCAAAGAGCTTCTTGGCGACATAGAGGGGGTTGTCGTTAAGGAGGGGGTGAGCAGGAACTTTGCATACTGCCTTCCGCAGTCGAGAACATCAAAGATGATAAAGGAGGCAGCTGAAAGAGCAATGGGAAAACTCGATTTGATTAGACCCCTTAAGTTCGATCCGCCAATATTGGTTGAAGTTGAATTTTCACATGCAAATTATGCCGACTCTGCCTGCAGATCAGAAAATTTGGAAAGGGTCGACAGCAGAACTGTTAGAAGCAAGGGTAGCAATGTACTTGATGCATTTAGGCCCTTAGGTTGGCTCTAGAGAGTGAGGCGGCACACAGGGTCCAAGATTGGCTGGCGAACGCTAGTACAGTAAAATGAGGAATAAAGCAGCGTCCCCTTTACGCTTTTGACATCATGCTGGTGGCGAATTCTATTCCAAACACTTGACAAGAACTAAATGTCTCCAAGGAATTTGCTGAATCACTGTAAAGAGGGAGGTGGCAAGGTAAGTGCTCAAGCTCCACGTAATCAGCTTACGTTCTTTTGAAGGAACCGAATTGGGGCTCAATCTTAGTGAGCTCTTAAGCGCGCATAAGCTCCTCCACGTTTTCCTTTATCTTTGCTATCGCATTGACGATATCGTCCATGTCTTCCTTAGTTCCTAAGAGCATGTTCTGGAAAAGCCAGACACCCTCCTCATAACAAGCCCGCTCAGTTACAGGGAGCTTCACTTTTCCATAATCAACCTTTTCTCCATACAGTTTGGATAATGTCCGGTCTTGAGCTAAATTAAGCATGAATCGTTCTTTGTAAAGTGGTACATAGCCGGGGGAGCAAGGAATCCCTTCTGCTCTTAGGGCTTCGATGAACTTGCTTCTCGGCAACCCTCCGAACTTCTCTTTGTCGTACTTGAAAATATACAGATGGTAGGAGTGTCTCGTTATTTCTGGACCACGTTTAAGTGGTTCAACACCCTCTATCCTAGCGATCTCTTTCGACAAGTATAGGGCATTCTCGTTCCTGATCCTTGTCTGACCATCCAGGCGCGTAAGCTGTATCAAGAGGATGGCGGCCTGAAACTCCGTCATCCTGAAGTTGAATCCTAAAAGATCATGCTGGTACCAGGCTCCGCCTACAGTTCTTCCGCAGTTGTGATAAGACCAGCTCAACTCGTATAATTTTCTATCATTAGTGATGACTATGCCCCCTTCTCCACACGTTATGTTCTTGCTCGATTGGAAGCTAAAAGCTCCAAGATCTCCCAGAGCTCCAATCCTTTTACCACGCCACTCCGCTCCCCATGCTTGACAGGCATCTTCGATAATGCGCAGGTCATTCTTTTTTGCAATCTTCATTATGCCATCCATGTCGGCCGGGCACCCTCCAATGTGCACTGGAATTATCGCCTTTGTTTTGTCTGTGATCGATTCCTCAACGCCCTTCGTGTCAATGGTATATGTCGAAGGATCGATGTCAGCAAAAACTGGAAGCGCGTTCACCTCGATAGCGGCTGCGGGCGTCGCCATGAAGGTATATGCGGGCATTATCACTTCATCTCCAGCATCGATGCCCGCGGCCCTAAGGGCAACTTCGAGAGCAACGGTCCCATTGGCAACAGCAACACCATATTGGGCATTTTGGTAGGATGCAAACTTCTTTTCAAACTCCTCGATCTTTCTTCCACCGATTCCCCATACTCGGCTCTGCAAAACTTCATTTAGTGCTCTAACTTCCTCCTCATTGAATATGGGCCATTGGGGGAATGGCTTCCTCCTTACGGGTTCAGCGCCATTAATTGCAAGTTTTGGCAATTGTATTGCCCTTTCTCCCATATCAGCCTGAGGGTAGATATGTTTTCCCAGAGCAGGAGAAGGTTAATGGAATTTAATGTATGCTTGTCATTCCATCCGGACTGATCAAGGAAGCAAATGGGTCTAGAGAAAGCGGCAGTGAGCATAAATAGTGGCCTAGGCAATCACCCAAGATGTTGCTATGAAGCATTCCTACGTTCCTAATGACCTCAAGCAATCTAGAACCTCTCCATACATCTCTTCAGAGGCTTTTTCCGTGATCCTGCTCCATCTTGCAAGCCTTGCCTCATATGTTCCCAATTCGAAAGCTTTCTTAGCAGGAATGTATCCTATGTAATCGTCTGAATAAGTCGATATTACAACGAACCTATAACCAAGTTCGTTTGCAGCCTCTTTAATTCCCAAGCCGAACTCAACGAACAGTTCTCCTGGAATAGAGATAAACACTATTTCATTACCAATGGAGAATACTTTGATGGTCGTTTCCGCAAAGGTCTTGTGATCTTTGGCTACTTCTAATTCCTCGTCCGCATATAGAAGACGGACATGGCAATCTGGATTTTCCAGATTTTCAGCACATTCTCTGTAAACTTCTTTGAATTTGGCCTCAGCTTCTTGCAATTTATCGACATTTCTGACATGAAGATTAACGCTCTTGCTTGTGACTTTTAATTTATCTGAAGATATTATGTGGGATTCATTCAAAGCCTCAATCGTTGCGTATGACAGCTCAGAACCCAATTTCTGTGCAGCCTCCCTTCCCAATTCAACAGGGTTAATGTTGCCCGCTGCTCCTGTCGCAAAGAAATTTTCATATCCCATCTTTAAAAGATTCAAGGACAGCTCCCCTGGATAATCGGCAGAGATTCCCAAGTCCGAATTGCATACCGGGTGGCATGCGTAATTCGTTATTAGAAACCGGCTATTCCGACCAATAAAGATGATGGTAGAGAGCTGGTCATCTAAAGGGCCGTCCTCATAGCTTCTGTTGAGTGTTAATTTTCTTGCATTGAAATATCCAGCCTTGATGGAAACCGATGAAGCATTTTTATACGCGTTGGTCGAAACTTCAACGATCTTATCTTTGAAGAAATCAAACCAGTCTTCAAGCATTCCCTTTTCTTCTTTGCTGTATGGAAAAGTGTTGGGCCACATTGGAACTATTGTTTCTGGGCCTGAGTGAGTATGAGTTGCTGCCAAAATTATACGATCACTTCTAATGCCGGTTCTCTTCGATATAGCACCTTTTACACCATCAGCAAATCCTCTGTAAACCCCTAGCACATCGGCACTGATTAGAAGAGCTTCCTCGGCCCCACAACTTAGAAAAATCGCCCTCACGATGAGGGGATCGTGAACTGCATTTGAAGGTTTTCCGAGCCTACTGGCAAAGCCACCGAGTCTGATCCCAACATGCGGCGTAATTTCGCTTTTATCAAATCCTGCCTGAATCAAGGCTATCTATCGATTCCTGCTGCATGAATAGCTGATCATTTAAAGGCCTTTTGGCCATTCCAATGAGGTGGGAAACGATTTTTCATTCAAATTTCAATCATCTTTAATAAGTGGGAACTATCGCGTTGGATTCGTAGCATATAATTGAAAAAATACAGTTGCACGGTGTGCGGATATGTCTACGATCCAGCTGTCGGTGATCCCGAATCCAAAATACCACCTTTGACCCCATTCGAGAAACTGCCTGACAACTGGGTTTGTCCGGTGTGCGGTGCCTCAAAAGAGTTCTTTGAGCCAATCGAGTAGCGTCATGATTGCCCTCAATTTGCCTCGATGGCATAGTCTGCACGACCTATCGATTTCTAAATCTCTATTGTATAGAGTTTAGATTTCAGATTCTTTTCTTTTCAGCTTCATGTTCAAGATAAGCTGAATTGAGAGGGCAGAAAAGCCCAAAAGAGAGCCAAAAATGTATGGAGCGTTAGCACCATAGGTCGAGACCGCCCCTCCAATTATGGGTCCTAGGAAGTACCCAACCCCTATGAGACTTTCAAATAGACCAGCTGCATAACCTCTTGAAAAACTCCACCTTCTGAGAATGCTTGATATGGAAGCGGAGTACAATATACCACTCCCAAATCCAAAAATCAAGAAGCAAATTGCGAATGAGAGAAACATACTGCTGTTGGCTATCAGGAAGGAAGCAACAGCCAGAATAGACGAGCCAGCTATGAACATTCCTTTCTTGGAGAGTCTTTTTTCTATCTTTGAGGAGCTGTAAAAGGTGATTACCCTGGCCACCCCCCAAAAGAGCATTATGAGCCCTATCTCGTAAGCAGGTATTCCCAAATTTGTTGCGTATGCTGGGAACAGGGAAGCAGCCATTCCGCCAAGCGATGAGAACAAGAAGATCGCTAAGAGAGCAGAAGAGAGTTTGACGTCGTTTTTTCCCAAAGGGCTCTGCTTTCCCTTCTCGACATTACTCGAACCCTTTTTTAGTTCATTTATTAGTGCAGGGCTTGCTGATCCAATGAATAGTGAGATCACTAGCGCGACTAAAAATGGAGCTTTGAAAGAATACGCGCTTATCAAACCTCCTCCGATCGCCGGACCTACAATCATAGCTGTCCCCCATGAGATGTTGAATTTTCTTAGAAATTCCTCAAGATTTTTCTCATCTGTATCTGCTATCAAAGCCTCTATAGCTGGCCAAAAGGCAGCTACGGATGTTGACTCAAGTACCTTGATGATTGCTATTTCGGCAGGGTCGTCGGATATGTTGTAAAGAAGGCATGAAAGGCTACAGAGGCACATAGAAGCTACAATGAACCATTTCCTTCTGAACCTGTCAGAGAGTGTGCCGAAGATCAAAGGAACGAATGAGTAGACCAGCCCTCCAGCCCCTCCTATGATCCCAAGGAGGAAAGGCGAAGCTCCTAGGAAATTCGCATAAATTGGAACAGCTATTCCAATCATCCCCATTATGGCTTGGACTAAGAAAGCAGAAACGAAGAGGAAAAGCTGTGATATTTGCGCCCGCTTTTCTTCAGCCATTCGCCTTACCAGTTTCCATATTGTTTTTGAAAGATCAAGAAATCGTATGTCCCGAAAGTCGTTCCACATCTGCTTTGAGAGAATCGATCAAATTGGTCCTGTTTGCTAGAGCCCTTTTCATCTCATTTATCCTGTTCACAGGCCCAGGATCTTTGCCCATCAAGCAGGCAAGGAAGAGGCTTGCGGAATCGCATATCTGGATCGTCGTAAGAAGCTGGGAGATGCCAGAACCGTAGCCATTTACCTCGACCACATCCGTAACACAATCTCTCAAGACTTTCAAAGTCTCATCGATCCTTGCTGCTATGTTAGGCTCATAATCTCCTCGAAGCAAAACCAACACAGGCCTAACTTGGTCTGGGGTGGAGCCAAAACCTTCGACATCATTATGATCTAGTTCTGGAAACTGTTCACACTTGGCCATTACCTTGCTATTCTCGTTAAGCTGTTGCTTGAATCTCAAAGCAGCCGCAGCATAAGGTCCGTATCCGTAAATAACTGGGAAAGATCCCAGAAGCTTCGTGGCCAACTGTTTGGCTGGATTCTCAGATGATGGTGTCATGTAAGAACACCTCTCTGCCATTGCTTTTAGGGCCGTAATAGATCCCAAAAGGTCATCCAAGTTCTTTTTTTGGGCAAGGCCCAGATGTACCAGCAAAATGAGTGGCAATGTGAAGAGGTAACCCAATGCGGCCCTTGGTTGGAATCCAGCTGGAATCTTGAGATGAGGTACGTTCAGTGCCCTGCTGAACTTCTCAACTTCCCCTCCAGAACTCATAGAGATCATATATGATCGCCTTTTTGCAGCTTCAACCATGCAGCTCAGCGTCTCCTCTGTGTCTCCTGAGTAACTGACCAGTAGTGCAAGATCATCCGGCCCAAAGTAAGCTGGAAGCCGATAATCCCTAACTACAGCGAAAGGCACTTCAAGCTCCCATTGAAGCCAAGATTTGATGAGTTCCAATCCCATCGCTGAGCCCCCCATTCCGCAACCAACCACATTTCTGAACCTTTTCTTCTCAACCTTGGAAAGGACAGCTTCAGCCACCGAAACGGAATCGATGATCTGGGATGGAAAATTTTCAGAAGCCCTAAACATTCCCAAAGAATCTATTTTCTCTATCTCACCAGTGTTGTCCAGGTTCATCCGCCCGTTCGGGTTCGAAGCTCTGTAAAAAAGGATTCCGTCCGCCAAACTAAATTTCAAGCCAATTTATCTCCCCACTGAAGCCGCATTTCTTAAGCATTGATTCGTGCCAGTGATAATTGCCGATTTCATTCAAAGAGTGCGCATCGGACGTAGGAGTAATGCTGACGCCGTTCATCAGAAAGGTATGAAGGGTTTCTGGTTCCGGATCTTTGTGGTGGAAGTTTAGTTCGAAAGTTACGCCATTCCTCGCCGCTATTCTCGACAATTCTCCCGCAACTTCGCATGAAAGATGCAACTTGACCCAGCCAAGGTCTGTGGGGTGTGCAAGTATCCGCATCCACTTTTTTTCTAAAGCTGCGAAGACAGTTTCGACGTAAAGATGCGTGATGTCAAGAGAACCTTGAGTTAAACCTACAGTAGGCAGTTTGTGAAGGGCTCCGATAACGACATCCATATCATCCAATATCTCTTCGCTAACGGCAGGAAAGCCACCCAAGCAGATATCACACTCTATGCCAGCAAGAATGTCAAGCTTGGATGTCTTTCTGGATGCTTCAATCTCACTAAAATAATCTCGGATCCATTCGGGTTTTTTAACTGAGCCGTGGTCGGTCACAGCCATCCTCGATATGCCCATTGCCTGGGCACGCTGCACATCTTTGCAGATGGTCACGTCCTCAGCACATTTGGAGAATTGGCTGTGGATGTGATAATCTGTCCTCGGAATCTCGCTGGAGCTGGAGTGCATCTTAAAGCTGTTCCTCCTTGAAATCCTTCTCCCAGGGCTTGGTAGTCAGCCACTCCTGAATCCACTCGCTTGGCACGACAAGGCTTAGTCCCGCAACGGTTCCTACAAACCTCCCTAGCTTCGAGAGCCTTATTTCGGTTCCTCTTGATATCGCCGTGAAGGAATTATCTTCTACATACCTTCTGAGAGGTTCGAGAATTAAGTCGGAGTTCGCCATAACGGCTCCCCCCAAGACCACGACGGCTGCATCGGTCATGTTGATAAGGTTGATGAGACCTATCCCCAAGTACTTGATGGTCTCCTCAACGATCTCATTTGCAAGACGATCCTTGAGCCTTGCAGCGTCGAATACCTCCTTTGCGGTTATTTTTTCCAGATTATGCCCGCAAAGCTCCCACATCAAAGATCCTTTACCATGCTCGCTCTTCATCTTCTCCCTCGCCCTCCTAGCTATGGACCCACCCGATACCATCGCCTCGAGGCACCCCCTCTGCCCGCACCCACATCTAGGCCCGTCGGGAACCACGATCATGTGGCCCACGTGGGCAGCATTTCCGTTCTTTCCCTCGCAAAGCACTCCATCTATTATGAACCCGCCACCTATTCCAGTACTTACTGTCACATAGGCACAGTTCCTTTCCCCTTGGGCGGCACCGAGAAGGTGCTCTGCGAGTGCTGCTGCCTTGGCGTCGTTCTCAAGTCTGTACCTCAGGTCCTTTCCAAACTCTTCCATAAGTGGCTCGATTATGGGTATAATGTGCCAGTTGTTCACTTCATCGCATATGTTTGGCGTATCTTCAAGGGAAACCATCCCTCTGAATGGTCCACATGAACTTATGCCTATTCCCCTTAAGCTTCCGACTCCTGCATTCGCTTTCATCAGAACCAAGTAGATCAACCTCTTTAACTGCTCGCCAATGGCCCCTTCCGTGCCACGCTTCACAGTCAACTGCGACAATCCGTACAGGATGCTCTTCCTGTTGGCCAGCAAGACCCTCACCCAAGTTCCGCCAATGTCGACCCCAATATAGCAATCCAAGTATCCTAACCTTTGGTCCGTTTGCTGGCTTGGCCCGGCTTAAATCTCTCTCGATCTTTGCAAACCTTTATCGTCTGCAAAGCTGAGCACGGAAGCGATGTGGTTTGACCTCGACCATTTTGGGAGTCTCCGGAAGCCCAAGGAAGGGTGGCAATACTGACATCTTGGTCAAGATGGTGTTGGATTGGTTAGAGAAAAGAGGTGTGGAAAAGGAGTTCATTAGGTTGGCGGATTACAGGATCAAGCGATGCGAGGGGTGCAGGAGGTGCATGAGCATTGGCGAATGCGCCATAAAGGACGACGATTTCGCCCAATTACTGAAAAAGTTAGAAGGTTCGACCCTTGTGATACTAGGTTCACCAGTTTACTGGAACAGTCCTCCAGGAGTCCTAAAAGACTTCATAGACAGGACGCACGGCTTCTACAAAGACCGCAACCACTTCGCCGGGAAAAAGTTCGGGATAGTTAGCGTCGCGGCAGACTCGGGGTTCGAGAGCCACGAAGCTATCTTAGAATCTTGGATCCATTCATACAATGGCGAAATTGTTGGTAAGGTGCGCGTCCTTGCCAGGGAGAAAGGAGAAGTACTTTCCCGCCCGAGCGAATTGAGGAAGGTGTCGGATTTTTCTAACAAACTTCGCGAATTCATCTGAAGAGAAAAGACCGAAACTCATCCAATTGGGAATTGATTCCTATTTCGAATTGTGCTCCGAAAACTTACAACGATATTCTGGAATGACAAACATAATGGATACAAAGCAAACATATTCCGATCAAGGAGGCTGTTTGAACCATCTGTCGCTTCTCTTAAACCGCTACAGGCCAAGCAAGCTGCAACCACTTCTCAGCATCAAGAGCTGCCTTGCAACCTGCAGCAGCGGCCGTAATTGCCTGCCGGTACTTGCGATCTTGGACATCTCCGGCTGCAAAAACCCCTTCCACGCTCGTTTTGGAATCATCATGGGTAACGATGTAGCCTTCCGAATCCAGCTCGATCTGTCCTCTGAAAAGTTCGGTGTTGGGTTGGTTGCCGATCGCTATGAACACTCCGTCGCAAGTGAGGGTTGACTCCTCATCCGTTTGGATGTTCTTGATCCTCATCCCTTCAACTTTCTTTTCTCCAAGTATTTCCATAACCACCGAGTTCCAGACAAATGTAATCTTTTCATTTCCAAGTGCTCTCTCCTGAAGAGCCCTGCTTGCCCTAAGCCTATCGCGTCGGTGCACAACGGTAACTTGGCTCGCAATCTTTGAAAGCGTAAGCGCCTCCTCCAGTGCTGTGTCTCCACCACCCACGACCACAACCTTCTTGCCCTTAAAGAACATCCCATCGCAAGCTGCGCAGCTTGAAACCCCTCTCCCCCTCAGTCTCTTTTCGGACTCGAGGCCCAGCCATTTTGACGATGCGCCCGTTGATATGATGACCGATTTCGACTCCAGTTCCCTTTCACCTGCGAAAACCTTAAATGGCTTGGTTGAAAAGTCAACTTTTGTGGCATCCTCATACAAAATCTTCGCGCCAAACTTTTCCGCCTGCCTTCTCATGTTCTCGATGAGATCTGGCCCTAGGATCGGGTCCGGAAAGCCTGGGAAATTTTCAACTTCCGTCGTAAGCATCAGTTGCCCACCCCACATCGATCCAGCTACAACTGTCGTGGCCAAGTTGGCTCTGCAGGCATAGATTGCAGCGGTTAAGCCCGCTGGTCCAGAGCCTATGATGATGACATCTTCCAAACTTCTTCCCAAATTCCTAGCCTCCAATCTGGCAAAGATAAGGCTTTATGCGTGCTTACTCTTAATAGCATGTCTTTTTTGGGGGGGTCTTAGGCACAAGGTTCTGCCAAAGTATCGAAATGGCCCAAGGCATTTACTAACTGACTCCCATTCGATTTAGGCTGCCTTTTCGAGTTCCTGCACCATCGCTTTGCTTGGGAGTTCATAATATGAACTGCGCTTACCAGCTTTAGAAAGCTTTTTGAGTGTTGACGATTGGAAATGTTTCCGGTTACATGCGAAAGGACTTTAACGATTGGTATGCATCTCATGCTACTGAGAGGGCCAAGAGTGCTGAGTTTCGTGAGTGGGCGCAGCGCCTGCTCATGGAGCTCCTCTCAGTAGACAACACGCCAAAGTCAGATGTTGACTTGATGAGAAGAAACGAAGAAGAGATTTTCAAGATAATAGAGTTGGAAATAAGAAGTTCTTGCAGGTACCTGAAGCCGGAGTTGCGTAGAGTTCCAATAGATGTGGAACTCATAGCCAGACACCCGTACGTCACCAAGCCTCACTACACGAAAACCGATGATAGGCCCTCAGGGCTTTCGATCGAGGAGGCTTACGAAAATAGGACAAACATGGTCGTTACCATTAGCGGAATGCTTGGAAAAGCTCCAGAGAGCCCAACCATCTGTGCCCACATCGATACCGTTGCTCCACACCTGAGTGACGTAAGGAAGGAGGCCAGTACCATCTACGGCAGGGGTGCATGCGACGATAAGGGCTCCGTGGTGAGTATGATTGAAGCTCTGCGCCTGATTTCTGAGGTCGCTGAGAAAGAAGGCCGCAACATACTAGGATTCTCAGCCTTATTCCACTTTGTGATAGATGAGGAGCCAGGAGGTAATGGTGCACTTAGCTTGGCTCTAAACGATGACTTTACATCAGAAAATGTCCTTGTGGCCGAGGCTACCGATCTTGTGCCTCACAGGGCCAACCGCGGCGCCCTTTGGTTCAATGTTCGACTTTACTCTAGGTACCCAGAAGTCAGCCCTCTCATGGCTCTCGCAAACGTGATTTTGAGCTTGGAGGATGAAGGCGACAAAATAATTGGGGAAACTCCTGAAGGGATCTTTCTGAAGGAGCACGTTCAAACTTCATATGGAATAGTTGCAGCCCTGCGCTTCGGCAACTTGCAAGAGGTTAGATTCGGCCAGCACCCCTCGACGGTCAACGGATATGTCAAGCTTGGAGTTGCAACGGAAATCGATCTCGAAACTGTGCGCAGGGAGATCGAGAGATCCATAATGCGGTATGTTGCCAAATATGGCGACAAGTCCCTCGAGAAGGATCCAGAGACAGGAATGCCGAAGGTTCCCAGGCATTACGACATTAAGGGAAGAAAAGCCGATGATAGAACTGTATACGATGTCGAAATTTTTGGAAAAACGGGGCACATGGGAGCCATAAGGCAATGCGACTGCGCCATCACGAAAATGGCTTATGTTCTGAGCGGACTTGGGAAATTCGCTTCGGAAAGAAGAATCAAGATGGAATTTTTCCTTCCTGGATGCGAGAATTTGCAAGGCGTGCAGATGGTTCTGGAGGGTGGACAAGGGTTCACCGCTTCTCATAATTTAGACGTGATACAGTCGAGGATCGCTTCGGCGGTGAGCAGGGGAATTGCGAACTATCTGTCCGACTCACTCCTCCCGGCCAACTCCATTGCTGTTGAAACAAGCTTCGATAAGCTGCACAATGATGCTTACGAAAGCCCTGAAGACAGTGCTGCTTGGCGCGCGATTATTGATTCGTGCAGGCTCGCTGGTATTAAGCTTAGTGGCGAAGAGAAAAGGGCATGGAGGGTCAGTTGCGATGCCAGAGTTTATGCTAAAGCTCCTAAAATTATCGATCCATCGAGAGATGTTAGGAATGTTATCACCTTCGGAGCAGGATCCCTTAAACATGCTCATAGCGACTCAGAACAAGTTGAAATCTCCGATGTGCTCCTTGCTGGATCGGCGATGGCAATTTGGACATTAAAGTTATCAATGGCCCGTAAGTGATCATTCCGCATGATGGTCTCGTAGACAATCCTTCATTCATTTAGGAAATAGAAGATTCTTTTTAACTACGAATTCGATGAAAAGCTTAGGACTAAATTTATTAGTTCGGTTGCAAGTGCACAGACCTCGAGGAAGCCGCATGGTCGTTAAGGTCGGCGTTATCGGAGGCGGTAGATTCGGGACGAATCACCTTAGAACTTTCACGCAGCTTGCATATGTGGGTCGGGTTAAGCTTGTGGCTTTGGCAGATATCGATCCAAAAGTTCTAGAAGAACAGCGCAGGGCTTTTGGTGTCAAGGGTTACGTGAACTACGAGGAGATGCTTAGAAAGGAGGATGTCGACGCCGTCACAGTGGTTACTCCAGATCATCTCCACAGGGAGATCGCCATCACAGCTGCAAAAGCTGGAAAGCACATCTTGGTCGAGAAACCACTGGATGTCACAGTAAGCGGATGCACTGAAATGATCGACGTAGCTCGAAGAAATGATGTCATTCTCCAGGTAGATTTCCACAAAAGATTTGACCCTGATTTTATCGAGCTCAAGAGGGCCATAGGATCAAACAAACTAGGAAAGATCGAGTATGGCTACGCCTGGATGGAAGATACTTTAGAGGTACCGTCGAAGTGGTTCCCCAAATGGGCTCCGAAAAGTTCCCCTGCATGGTTCCTTGGCATACATTTTTACGACCTTGTGAGGTGGCTCATAGAGAGCATGCCCAAGAGGGCATATGCAACTGGAGTTAAGTATAAGCTATCATCTATGAATGTGGATGCTTTCGATTCCATTCAAGCCAAAGTCGAGTTCGATAACGGGTCAAGTTTCTTCTTCGACACATCCTGGATCCTTCCGGAGAGTTTTCCGGCCATCGTCAACCAGGGCTTGAGGGTGGTAGGCAGCGAAGGTACTTGGGAGGTTGATTCACAGAACCGCGGCGTCGAAGCGTGTACAACGAGCGAAGGGCCCAAGACATTCAACACACACTTCATAAGAGAGGGCAGAGATAAGCTTGGAAGGACTATGTTCTACGGTTATGGGATAGATAGCATCGTCGACTTCGTCGAGAATGTTGAGTTTGTGCAATCTGGCGGGAAGATCAGGGATCTGGCTGGAAAGTATGCTTCCGGGGAAGAGGGCAGGATAGCAACAAGCATGGCTGTCGCGATCCACAAGAGCATCGCTGAGGGCAGAATCGTTGATATCGAGCAACATTAGTTATAGGCATAAGTGATCTAGCTAAGACAGATTCTTAGAGAAACTGCAGGGACTAAGCCAAAATTTTTACAGGGAAGCCAAGAAGATTCATCAGAATCTTGGAGCGATATGGTCAATCAGTTCCTAGGCCTTAGATTTCGGCCGGAGTTCTTCCAGATTCTCCTTTATCTTTACCACGGCATCTGCTATCATGTCTGCACCCTGGCGGCCTGCTAGGAGAACTGTGTGCGGAATCGTGATTTGTTGTTCAGCGCAGAACCTCTCCACTATGGGAAGATGTAATTTGGAGTAGTCGGGCAGATTTTGGCCGGCAAGTGTACCAACAAGTGCCAAGTTCTCAGGAAGGAAGGCAGCATTCTTGTACAGCGGCACACCGTATCCTGCTCCACATGGCACACCCTCAGCTCCAAGTGCTTTCAAGAAAGTGTCCCTGTCGATACCACCAAACTCTTCAGCATTATATTTGATCACAAAGAAGTAGTAGCCCCTCCTCGTTATTCTTTCGTCGCTCTTTAGGGGTTCAACGCCCCCTATCCTTCTCAACCTGTCTGCTAAGTAAGCTCCAACCTCGTGCTTGTACTCAGTCTGCCAAGGAAGGTGGCGCATCAATGAAAGAAGTAGTGCCCCCTGCATCTCAGTCATCCTGTAGTTTGAAGAGAGAACATAGTGCAGGTACCCAGGCTTACCAACTGCCCTGCCTATATTGTGTATGAGTGTTGCCTTGTCCGCTATCTGATCGTTATCTGTTAACACGATGCCACCCTCTCCAGCTGCGAGAGACTTGCTTGCTTGGAAGGAGAAACCTCCTACGTCACCTATGGCACCTACCTTTCGACCTTTCCACTCAGTTCCATGAGCATGTGCACAGTCTTCAACTAGAAGCAGACCATTTCTTTCAGCAAAAGGCTTGATTGAGTCGAAATCTATCGGATATCCTGCATAATGAACACCTACAATGGCCCTTGTCTTTTTTGTAATTCTTTTCTCAGCGTCTTTTACACTTATAGAAAGCGTGTACGGGTCGGAGTCAACAAAAATCGGTATTGCACCAATACACGCAACTGCACTTGCACTCGCTATGAATGTCAATGCCGGAACAAGAACCTCATCTCCTGCCTTGACACCGCCTGCAAGGAGAGCTAGCTCAAGAGCTACTGTTCCATTTGCAACTGCGATCGCATGAGAAGCGTCGTGGTAATCTGCGAATGCTATCTCGAACTTCCTGACCCTTGAATATTCGTAGATTCTGCACCAATCGTGACCATCCAGTACGTCGAGTACCGATCTCTTCGCTTCTTCGTCGGCAACTGGCCAGGGCGGGATCATGCTGGCCAGCTTTGCCGCGGAGCGTTCGCCACCATTTATGGCAAGTTTCATATTTCTTGTATCCCATCGAACGATGAGTGGAAGACCGGTTAAATGCTTATCGAATGACCAGAACCAACCCTCTAAGCCTAGATAAGAGGAAGGGAGGTTTTAAAACCGAGATCATCAGATAGGCCAGATCTTTGCCTTTTACAAGGTATGAGGCTTCTAAATGATAGGAAAATCTTAAGATGTGTGACGAATGCTCTAATCGGTCAATGGCTCTTTGGCTTGGTAAGCAGAAGGACAAAGCTATCATGAAGCTTTGTGTGGTTCATGCAGACTGGATACTAAAAACGGTCGTGCAGATGAGGGAAGTTGTCTTCTCCTTCTGCGATAGAAAAGCGGAGAAAGCCAAGGGCGAGTTCAGCACTGTGTTTGACAACGAACGTGAGGCGGATGAGATAAAAAGAAAGATTCTGGAAGATTTGTCGAAAGGCCCTTTCCATCCAATTGACAGGGAAGATGTGATGAGACTTGTGTTGACGGTCGACGATGTTGGCGCGAATGCGAAATCTGCTGCAAGGAAGATCAACTTCTCTTCTCCAAAAGATATCGATGAGGATGTCATGAAAGGGCTGAGGGATCTTGCAGACATGCTTGTGGAGATCGTAGGCAAGATGAAGATGGCGATCGAGATGCTTCTTCAGGACCCGAAAGAAGCTATAAAGCTGGCCGACGAGATCGAGAGACTTGAGGAGAAGATTGACGACCACCGAGTTGAACTTTTGGTAAAGATAATCAAGATCGGAGACAGAGCAGAGAGCTTCAGTTCTTGGCTTATGTTGAAAGAGGCGGTCGACAACATGGAGAATGTGGCAGACAAGTCGGAAGATGTGGCGGATTTGGTAAGGACGATAGCGGTAAGTCACTAATTGAGGCATGGCTTTGAGCCTGACGTTTGTTCTTTTGGGCATCGGCCTTGCATTATCTTTCTACATGGCTTGGAGCTTGGGGGCAAATGATGCAGCCACACCCACGGATTGCGCGGTTGGTGCTGGCGTCATATCATTAAAAAAGGCCCTGATCCTTTTTGCACTGTTCTCAATGATTGGGGCCCTGACGCAGGGGTTTATGGTGATGACGACGATAGGGAAAGGCCTTGTGCCAAACATCGACCTGTTGGGCGCCATAACAGTTGTCCTGGCAGCTTGCATCTGGGTTACGTTCTGCACCTGGAAGGGCCTCGAGATATCAAACACGCACTCTGTCGTGGGAAGCGTCATAGGTTACGGCTTGATTGTACATGGTACAATTGACACAAGGATAGTCACTGGAATCGCTTTGGCTTGGGCAATCTCACCCCTACTTTCCGCTACTTTAGCTGTATTGGTTTATATGGCGCTCAAGAGGGTTTTTCGCAGATCCATTAACGAGAATAGAGTGCAGAGGGCAATCTCTCTCCTACTCATAGGCTCCCTCTGCTTCTCGGCCTACTGCTTTGGTGCAAATGATGTTGGCAATGCAACGGGCGTCTATGTGACCGTAGCGCAGAAAATTGGAAATATGCCCGACTACAACACAATGCTGCTGCTTGCCGCATTCGGTTCACTTGGCATAGCCATAGGCGGATTGACTTGGGGAAGTCGAGTTGTTGCTACCGTTGCATACAAGATAGTACGCCTAGATCCTTTATCTGGGCTCTCGGCGGAGGTAGCGAACGCACTGGTCATATTTCTTTTCGTTACCCTCCCGTATGCCGCATTCGGTTACGGACTTCCCATATCAACTTCGATTGCCAGTGTTGGCTCAATAATTGGCATCGGTATTGCAAAAGATAGGCATTCCATAAACATGTCAACGATAGCACGCCTAGTTGTTACGTGGATAGCTACGCCCTTTGCCACAGCCATCATGAGTGCCACCATTTACCTGCTCCTCTCTCCATTCGTTCCTTCGATGTGATGACTCAGAGGATTCTACATTCTTTCAAGAACCTTTCATTAACTTTATATCTTATGGACCAAATTATATCATTTTTCTCAAGTACTCGAATGAAGATTTGATAATAGCATCGATATTCTCAGGTGGTGTGGATGAGGGGACAGCGGTTTCGACGATGCAAGGGCCTTCAAATCCCCTTCCTTCCAGAACTCTGAATATTCCTTTGAAGTCTATGCTTCCTTCTCCAGGAGCAACTATGTTTCCTCCCCTTCCTCCTATTATGTCCTTGGCGCAGAGGCCAGTCACATAATCAGCTATGACTTCAAGGTCATCTGGCGTATCTTCAGGCCTTAACCCCTCATAATAGACCACATTCGCTGGATCGTACCAGATGCGCACGCCCCTCGAACCAATCTTCTCCATCGTCTCGAGGCACTCCTTTGCTGTCCCAGTTATGCCCGCATGAGGCTTGAGGGCGATCTCGACGCCCTTGGAAAGAGCATAATCTGACAAAACCTGCATGGCCTTGAAAAAATTCTCCAAATCTTTCAGCCACTCGCTGGTGCGTTTCCTGACTGTGATGCCCTCCAAGTATGGCCAAGGTCCAGCTGTAAGGATCGTGCCAATCCCTAGGTCCTTGGAGATGTCGATGACCTTCTTGAAATTAGTAATGCCTTGATCGTCCGGTTGCAAAACACCCCAGGTAGCTAAGGGCTTAAGATTTTTCAAAAGCATCGCCTTCCGAATCTCCTCAACCTGATTTCTCTCCATATCTGGAGATATCATGCCAGGCTTCATCAAGCCCACGTATCTGAACCCGGCAGAGGATATTCCTTCTAAGGCTCTGGCCAATGTGTATTCGCCATAGGGCCTGGTGAAACAGCCAAGTTTCATAGATCTTCTATTCCCTTCCTTTCCTTTTCCACATTTCTTGATAAATTTCAGTTTATAGCACTATCGGGCCCAAAGATGCTGATGAAGAACCTATGAGCCATAAGGGAATTTTGGAAGAGGTCAAGTAGTTTTCTATCTCGCGCTATCGTCTTGAATAGCTTTCTCAGCGTTTCCATCCATAGTGTTATTGTTCAGTGTTACGCGTTTCGCTTTCTTTCCAATATATATTCCTATTCGCTGCAACTTTTCTTCGTTTTTCCTCGTATCCGTTATCAAATTCTCTATTATGTCTATGTCTTGTGTTTCACCGCCGATGTATATCCCAAAACCGATTCTTCCGTTACCATTATTTTGTATGACGTTATTCTGAATGATGTTTCTGTTTCCTCCCATCGGCTCAGCCTCTTCTCTGAAAAGTATGCCGTAAGCTCCATTCTCCGAAACGATATTGTCCCTGAAGATGTTGTCCGTATCCTTGTGTCCTATCGATATTCCAGTTTCGCCGTTTCTTAATATTTTATTACGTTCGAATGTTCCTCTCCTTACCCTCCAGCAGAGATAAAGGCCGACCTGTCCGTTTTCTAGTAACTCATTGTTCCTTACGATTGGTCCTTGGCTTCCACTTCCGGGATGAAGGCCAAAAATCGTATTCCCCCTACAAACGCATCTCTCTATAACTATGTGATTGCTTTGCTGAAAGCTTATCCCGTCGCCATTGTAGTTGAAAGCTTCTACCTTTGATATGCAAATTTCATTTGCCCTGTAGAGGAAGATACCCCCTCCTCTGCACCCATCCAGGTTTTCATTCTTTTCCTTGTTCCCCTCGATAATTATGTTTTCAATCTTCGAATTTTCAATATAGTAGCCACTTATGACAGGGAAGGTATTTTTCGCAATAGCGCCATCTTCAACCATGCAATCGGCCAAAAGAGGACCGTTGAGCAGAAGTGAATTCCCATCGATGCCAATTATCGTTCGTACTGTTACATGGAATCCTTTGGCCTTCGAGTCCATGATCGCGATCCCCATTCCAACTTTGAAACCCGATGGATCTTCGACCGTTACCTGCCCTTCTCCGTAATCACCATCTTCAACCAGCCGCGAGGAGAAGCCATCGCATTTTCGAAGGACAACGGTTCCAAGACCCTTTAGGGCCACATTGCTCCTCATGTGCAGGGAATCTTGCATGAGGTAGGTTCCAGGAGCTATTTCTACAGTCCCACCTCCCAGGCCGGCAACATAGTCAACGGCCGCTTGTAGGGCTCTGTTGTCGGTCCCAACAATTTCTGTACTACCAAATCCAACCTTGATCTCAATTCCTTTGGCCAAAACGCTCTCCTCGAAGGAATCTTGTTTTGCCCCACATATGCATTACGATGTTCCAAGCCATGTTCCGGATCTAGAACTTTGACCTGATGCCACGTTTTCTCCTATAAATGAGGGCCGTTGCTCCAACCAATCCTAGAATTAAAAGCGCCATTACCTGAACGTAGTCCCTGTGCCACCTTGCATATACACTCTTTGCTCCATCCATCACTACAGTTGAGTTCAGGGTTCGAGCGATAACATCTCCCTCCCACCCATCGAAGACATATCCTACCAAGCTGTACGGGGGAGGCTTGACGCCAAAGGAGGCATTAGAACCATCCGGGTACCACCCTTCTCCCCATGTCTCGCCATAAGCGGATGAAACATTGAGGTAGAACTCTTTCTGCCAAACCACCTCTAATGTTTCGGACGAATTGACAACCAATGTCATGTTTGGATGTTGACCTGTAATGCTTCCTTTCCAGCCATGAAATGTGAAGCGCGTTCCATTTGTATCGTATACAATAGGCTCTATCGACACATTTGCAATTGCATACTCATTGTACCAACCAGCGCCAAGAGGCAGACCATGGTCTGAGTTTATAGTTACAAGGTACTGGGTCCTCCATTGTGCTGATTCTTTCACAGGTCCCGAGACTGTGATCGTTCCATTCGGCTTGTTTCCAGTATAGCTTCCATTCCCTTCCCCTATCCAATGGTCGAAGATCCTCCTCGTACCGTTTTGGCAGTCCACAGCAGTTGGATGCAGCGAGAAATCCACCTCGGAGCCTTCATCATGCCATCCTCCGCCCTCCGTTTGGCCATATGGTGAAAATATTTGGAAAAGGAACTGCTTTTTCCATCGAGCTTCGACTTTCATCGGTCCTTCCACCGTGATGTTTATGGTTGCACAAGAAACGTTGTTAGACCACCCGTCGAATACAAGCCTCGTGTCATTACCTTGTGGGATTATCGTAGAGTTAACAGAGAGCTGTATGATTGAACCCTGTCCATACCACTTACCATCTATTGCCGAATCAGGCTGAATCTTTGTCGATACAAAATACTGGGTCAAGTAGAGGACTGAATAGACGCCTGGTTCTTTGACGACTATGATCCTTGACCATTCTGCACATCCATCGCTCCACTTGATAAAAACGTACCTTCCTCCATCTATGAATTGATGTACCTGTTCCACAACAACTGTGTGGGTGGTTCCTTCGCGCCACTTGAATGACTGTGGCATCGAACAGTTGACTCCATCGATGACAACACTCAAGCCAGTTGCATTCGAATCGAATGTCAGGCTACACAAAGCCGGGTCTACCTGGAAAGATATCTGTGCTGTACTCGAGCCGAAATGGCTCTCATCTCCATTCCAAGAGGCCCTTACGCTCCAAGTACCAACTGCATTAGGAGCTGTGGTGTCGTAAAAATTCCCATCCTGGTCACTTAAAACCTGCACAGTAGCCTGTGAGCCATCAGGTTTCCTGTAGGTAATTGTCACGGTGCTCGCATGTGGGGGGCTTATCGATCCCCTTACCGTTAGTTCTTCTCCCCTTGCGACAACTGTAGCCGAAATCGAGACTGTAATAATCGATGGAAACTTGACGGATACCTCAGCTGGTTGGGACCACGAAGATTCCTTGCCGGTCGAATCGATCGCCTTTACCTTTACGTAGAATGTCCCCAACCTGCTCCATGCATGGCTCTCGGTGAAAGTAGACCCGGAGCTCTTCATCTCCGTCTCAGTAATCGTGCCATCTCCCCAGTCGAAAACGCAACGAATTTCCTCTCCATCCGGATCGTAGGCGTATGCCCTATATTCATATGAGCTATTGGGTAGGCACGATAAAGTCCCTGATGGAGGTGCTGGGATAATTGGAGGTGCGTTCTCTATCTCAATCTTCGCTGCCGGCGACCAATCCGATTCACCCCCATCGCTGTCTGTCGCCAAGACTTTGACATAGTACGTTCCAGCTGCGTTCCAGGTGTGGCTCGCTCTGGCCGTCGATCCAGATGCCAAGAAACCTGTCATCGTTGTTGTTCCATCACCCCAATCGAATGTGTACTTGATCTGGTTTCCATCTGGATCTGTTGTCGAAGTTGTGAAACTGTAGCTGGTCGCGGTGAATCCAGCTGCAGGGCCAGAGGGGGTGCTTGGCGCATTTGGAGGCCTGTTCTGTATCGTTATTGTAAATGGTGAGGACCAGCCCGATGAAGCTCCCTTGCTATCTGTTGCCTTCGCCCTCACATGGTATTCTCCTTTCTTGCTCCAAGTGTGGCTGAGTATTCCCTCCGACCCAGATGGTTGAAGGCCGGTTGTTGAGAACTGTGTTCCATCACCCCAATCGAATGTGTATTTTATCTGATCTCCTTCCGGATCGGTTGAGCTAGTAGAAAAGTTGTAGGAATCTCCTACGTAACCAATGCTAGGACCAGATGGAGCTGTAGGCACACTGGGAGGATTGTTGGGAGGCGGCGGAGGGCCAGAGTCATCATATCCACCGAAGTCCGTAGTCCAGTAATATTTGTATTGGGAAGATTCATTATATGCTATGCCGATGCCGATGACAACAAAATCAGGATTCAACATATTCGCGTTATGGCCAGGAGAACTCTTCCAAGCGTTGAAGACGGATTGGGCCGTGTATAAGCTCGTACCCGCTGCTATGTTCTCCCCGTAATACGTGTTGTAGTTATAACCCGCAGCGCGCATCCTGTCTATAGGTGTTCGGCCATCCAAGCTGTCGTGAGAGAAGTAGTTGTGGGCAGCCATGTCTTCACTGTGGAGCTGCGCTGCGGTCGTAAGTGCGCTCGATATCTTCAGAGGCGCTACGCCATTGTCTTGCCGGTACTGGTTGATGAGAGCCAAAAAATTGGATTTTTCCGAATCTAGATCGGATGAGCAAGCGCTTATGTTGATTATGAGTACTACGAATAATGCGAGGAGGGCGATCCTGCACGTGGTATGATGCATCGCTCTTGATTCAGATCAAGAGAAGCAGAATATATGATGCCGTCTCGCTCTAGAATCCTCAATATCGGATTATATAATTGGTTAAAAGTAGAAGCATAACTTAATATCGACAGCTGTCTAAGAAACAATAGTGTCCATTGAAAATAGCTGGTATTATTTAGATAGTTGCAAGCTTTGTCACAAATGAAAATCATCTAGAATTCATGGGTTTAATCGCAAATGCCACATGGTCAACTGCAGAACTGAAAACACCCCTATTCTCTATCGTTGCAAACAAGAACATTGAAGATCGAATCTATTAGAGCGCATTAAAATTTGCTCATCCTTCAAGCGACCTCCTGTACAGAAGCGCACCCAAGAATGCGAACAGCAATGAGACCACTGCTAAGGAGAGGATAGATTGAAAACTTATGCCTGTGGGTAATGAGCGAAAGGCCTCAACCGTCCAAGTCATCGGATTCGTGAGAATAATGGGCCAGAGGAAAGATGGGAGGCTTGTCATCGGATAGAAAGTCGTGCTGAGGAATGAAAAGTATGCAGATGTTGCACTTCTACCCGTTGCGTAGGCCTCTGGACTTCCAGCTATCGTAGCTATCGACATGCTGATTCCAACGACGCCCATTGAAAAGATGGCCGTGAGGGGGACTGCTATCAGGAAGGAGGTTGGTATGGAGTAGATGATGCATATCACAACCGTTCCAGGAAGTGCGGTCAGCAAGCACCTGACAGTCCAAGCAGCGATCCTGGCGGCGACGAAGACGTTTCGGCTCACTGGTAAGCTTGTCAGGTAAGGTTTTGTTCTGAGAGTATATTTCTCCCTGAAAATCCACCTGCCAGCCTGGAATGCTGCTGCCGTGGCCGTGATCATGTTTGCGCCTGGAGCGAGATAAAGGAAGTAGTTGAAGCCCTGCACAAGCCTTCCAAGAGTCACGCCCGTAACGAAAAGGTCTATGCAGAAGTTAGCAAAAGCCATCATAAGTAGAACCTTGTCGACCAAGAAGAGCCTGATGTCCCTTTCCATTATGGCTGTGAACCCCTTCACTTATACCTCCCTCCCTCTATCCTCTTGTAGTAGAAAGCAGAGCTAACCGCAAAGAAAATGAACACGAACGCCAAAAGTGTCCCCCAGCTTGTGAAATCTGTTACTGAGTAGAAGAGTTTTGATTGTATTGCCTGAGCCGCGCTCGTGACTGGTGAGAAAGCTGAGACCATTGAGACATAGTAAGGCATGGCCCTCCAGGGGTAAAGGGCGGTGCTGAACCTGATCGTAAGTAGCTCGATGAATGCAAGCAATATGTCGAACCTTTCTTCATTTCTAATAGCGATCGCGACCGTTATGCTCAGTCCGCTTATGCCGAACGCCAAGGCAAATAGCGCTAGAAGCGATTCAAATATGTCGAGAAGGTCCCTGAATCCAAGCGTTATCATCGCGACAATGAACATTGGAGTACCGTATGCCATGCTCCTTGCAGCTCCACCGAGAGATCTCCCGACAATGAGCGTCCTTCTTGAGATCGGGAGGCTCAGCAGGTAATCGAGTAGGCCCATCTCTGCCTCGTGGAACATATCGTGCCCCATGATGTAGGAGACGGAACATACGGTCGTTATGACTGTTCCAATTCCATAGTATGTGTAGAAATCGAACCCCTTGACGAGTGTACTGACCGTGTAGCCAAAGATGAAGAACTGGACGAGGAAAGACAGCGTTCTCGATATGACCACGAAAGGTCTGTTTAGCAGGTTCTCCAAGTCCCTGGAAACTACGTAGTAAACTTCGGAAAGCCAACTTCTATTTTCCATCCAGAGCCCTTCCTGTATATCTGAGGAAAACGTCCTCAAGCGTGGGTTGTGATATGGTCACGTTCTCAACACCTATACGATGATTGTGAAATATGGCCAGTATCTGTTGCAAGAGCCTTCCGGTCTGGTTCAGGTAAATCCTGACACCTGCACCCTCAAGGTAGCTTGCTTCAACTACCTCCGGTATCTGCCTTATCTCCTCGATCACTTCTTCATCTGGCCTTTTTGATTTCACTACGAGAACCTCGCCTCCCCTTATCGATTGTTTTAGTTCGCTTGGTGTACCTGCCTTAATGAGTTTTCCTCTGTCCATTATGGCGACTCGATCCGAAAGGCGGTCCGCTTCGTCCATCATGTTCGTTGCTAGTATCACCGTGGATCCTTCATCCCTAAGTTCCCTTATCATCTCCCAGATAGTCAGCCGGCTCGGCACATCCAAGAAAGCAGTTGGTTCGTCAAATACGGCGATCTTTGGCTTTTGTATGAAGACCTTCGCGTTTTCAACCTTCTTGCTCATTCCGCCGGACAAAGTGAGGCCCTTCTTCGACCTATCTTCCCACAGACCGATTCTTTTGAGTACCTCCTCTATTCTTTTTGTCCTCTGATCCATAGACACGCCTGTAACCTTTGCATGCCACTCTAGAACTGATTGGATGGAAAGCCTGTTGTCAAACTTTGGGTCTTGAAAACATATTCCAAGAAATCCTCTTACTTTCTCCGGCATAGTGGTCACATCGTACCCTTCGACCTCGACCGTCCCCGATGTTGGTCTGTAAACGGTGGCCATCACCATTATCGCTGTGGTCTTTCCAGCGCCATTCGGGCCGAGAAAACCCATTATCTCCCTATCATATACATCCAGACTGAAGTTGTCTACGGCAACCGTCTCCCCGAATCGTTTGCTCAGACCAAGAAATCTAATCGTCTCGTGTGTCACCCTATAGGATCTTCTTCGACTTCATGTCGCTTCTAAGACATCGGGAAATAACTGTTGCTGTTCTTCACAAATTTCCAATTCAAACGCGCTAAAGCTAAGATAAGATTGAGGTACATGGATTTAGGTTCAGTATTTTTATCCTGTAATTGAATATCCAGAATTTAGTTGGTATTGGCCTTCTCTTCGTCTCTGAGGCCAGAATCTAAATCCACTTGTAGAGTTCCATATACATGATGCATCACTAATTGCGTATGCCAAAGCGTGGGACTAGTAAAAAGATATTGGAGAAAGAACTCTTGCGCAAGCATGTCTTTGAGATGCTGAGCCAGGGCATACCGAAGGCGGAGATAGCAAGAACGTTCGATGTAGATTACGAGATGGAATAATATTAATGCGTTGAATTCCCTCCCCCTCAAGCTTCCTTATCATCGCTGTCCAACCCGCTTGCTTCATCTATCCGTTTCCGAACCCTCCTTCCATCGTCTTGACTGAATCATCAAGATTCATTACTCTCTGGCACCTCCTTTCTTCTACAAGAACGATAAACACTTGTGTGCACAACTTTTCCTATTGTCTGAGTTTCTTCGCCAGCCAAGCTACTTTCTTGCCGAAGCTTCTTGCAGTCATTATGCCTTCATTGTCCTTTAAAACATCACCCTTCTCCCTTCCAAATGCCACGTTCCAGTACGTCGAACCAGGCACAATCATTCCAGAGATCATGAAGAAAAACAGAAGCTGGGCAAACGTGAAGTTTTTGCCCGCCCTTCTGGCGACTACCATTGGCCCTCCAACTTTGTTCTCGAAAACCCTTCCAATCGATCCTCCCCAGTAACCAGCCCTATCGATCAGTGCCTTTATCTCAGGTGTGGCGGAGCCAAAGTAGACAGGTGTCGCAAGAATGATGCCGTCAGCCTTGAGCATCTTTTCGAAAATGGGCGGGAGGTCGTCGTCCTGAATGTGGCACCTCTTCGTCTCCCTGCAAGAGCGGCAGCCGTCACAAGGTTTGATCGTTTTTCCCGCAAGCGAGATGAGCTCGGTCTCGGCTCCTTCCTCTTGAGCTGCTGAGAGCGCCTCCTTCACCAGGAGCTCCGTGTTTCCACCCTTCCTTGGGCTCCCGACTATGCCAATTACAATTACCATGTCCCTTGCTCCAAGCGATCGTGCTTTAGCTTTTGCGATTTTACCAAATTTTATATCCCAATTCGGCAAGGAACAGCCCAGGTGCGTTTGTCATGAAGAGCAAGGATGATGAGGTGGTTGCGGTCACTTACTTCAGCAGGAGAGGCCCTGTCAACACGGAAAAGACACTGGAGATTGCGAGGGAGAGGGCAAAACAGCTCGGCATTAAGGACATCGTGGTTGCATCAACCCATGGAGGAACAGCTCTCAAAGCTGCAAAGTCTTTCAAGGACATGAAGGTGAATATCGTAGCAGTCACCATCAGCGAGGCTTTTGGAAAGGAGGGATGGGTCATGACAAAAGAAGAGAGAAGGAAGCTTGAGGCCGAAGGAATTAAGGTTCTTACTTGCAGTCATGCGCTCGGCGATGGCGTTGCAGCATCCCTTGCCGGGAAGCATGGTGGGATATCGATGGAGCAGATAGTTACTGAAACACTGTATCGATTCAGTCAGGGAATGAAGGTGTGCGTGGAGATAGTCCTTATGGCTGCTGATGCCGGCCTCATAGGCGTAGATAAAGAAGTAATTTCGATAGCTGGAAGTGGGGAGGGCGCTGACACAGCTATTGTTGTCAAGCCAACATACCCAAGGAAGTTCGATGAACTCGAGATAAGGGAGATACTCGCAAAGCCGAGGCAGCCATAGGAGAGAAAACTGTAGCTGGTGTATGTCTATCTAGTTTCAAGTTCTTCCAACAGTAGTGCTATCAGGACGGTTGTTGTCCTAGCCAAAGATGAACCCGAGGAGGAGGCCAATGACAAACCCGAGCCCCAAAGGCAGGACTCCCACAAGTAATGCTGCATAATGCGCCACTTGGGGGCCATAAGTCTGCACAGCCGATTTTAACTTGTCAAAGCTGAGGCCTAGTACTCCGAAGTAGGCGGCAACAATCGCAACCAATGCTACGATTATGAGTATCTTGAGTGCCTTCTTGAGCACGAATCCAAGTACGAGACCAACGATGAAAGAAATTATCATCATTGGAAGAGTTGGTATTGTAAAAATCTCACCCGAAGTTATGAAACTGATTATCTCGTCCCATATGGCCAAGTTCCTTCAAGTATGCATTCCAAATCCTTTTTATTTCCTTTGCGGTCAAGAGCTGCTAATTTCGAGAATGTTCCAATCAAACAAGCATGACCTTCGATGCCTCTCAAGAGCCAGAGCGCTTGGGTATGTGGAAAGGAATGGGACTTAAATAGCCGGGGACCTAGAGGGGGAATAACCCAACAGCATATATCTCTAAAGACACATGGATTGAATCGATGTGATTCTCTTGCCACGAGAACTGATTGCAATAGCTCCAAGAACTCCGGCCTTTAGGGAGTATGAAGAGAGACCACTCGGTCCTTTGGAGGTTCGCGTGAAGAGCAGGCTTTCTGCTGAGAAGCATGGAACAACCCTTCTACTGTACCGCGGCTCAAAGCCACTTGACGAGAAGGTATTCAGCCCAGAACTTGGAATGTTCTTTCCGAAGGAAACAGCTGAGGGCAGTCCTCTGATCTCCTTTCCAATGAGGCTTGGAAACATGACTGTTGGCACAGTCACAGAGGTTGGAAAAATGGTCACAAAGTTCAAAGAGGGCGATAGGGCATATGGTTACCTACCAATAAGGGAAACGCATACAGTTGGAGAAGACGAAGTCAGGAAAGCTCCAAGAGAGCTGGAAGATGAAGAGTTGGTCTGCATCGATCCAGCCGCAGTCGCCTTGATGGCCGTTCGAGAGAGCCGACTCGCAGTTGGAGATGCTGTTGCAGTGTTCGGTGCTGGGGCGATCGGCCTCATGGCCATCCAGATAGCGAAGCTTGGTGGAGCACTGCGTATAATATGCATCGAGCCCATTGAGAAACGACGCAGATTGGCCGGGAAATTTGGTGCCGAACTCTGCCTCGACCCTAATTCATGCGATGTTGGGCTTGAGATCAGGAAGGCGATAGGCGGAAAGGGTGTCGATATTTCATTGGAAACGAGCGGTTCATATCATGCCCTACACCAGGCGATACGATCGACCCGGTATGGCGGAACACTAGTGCCAGTATCGTGGTACCATGGTGATGCAAATGGCCTAAACCTTGGGGAGGAGTGGCACTTCAACCGCCATGTAATGGTCTCTGGTGCAAGAGTTGAGAGTGAACCTTATCGTGACTATCCACGTTGGGACAGGGAGCGTGTATACGACACTGTAATCGAGCTTTTTCGACGAAAGGTGCTCTCAACCAAGGGGATTCTAGATCCGATCGCTGAGTTCGACAGTGCTGTCGAGGCATATAGGGCTATCGATGAAAGGCCGGAGGAGGCAATAAAATTGGGGATCAGGTACGGCTAGGGAGGAGCTTTCAAAATTTCTAGATAAACAATGATAAATCCGCTCCAGAGGGGTTCGGGCGGAATATCCATTGGCCCTATCTAACGAGATGCTACCCTCACTTGCATTGCCATTTTTAGGGATACTCGATGTCCTGGTAACGACAGTAGCCTATTTTAGGCAAGGCGAACTTCTGAGCGAGAGGAACCCGTTCGTAAAGGCAATAACGGGCTCCCACAATATTTTACTTTACTACTTTTGGTCGGTCCTATATATCCTGTTTCTAACGTTCCTTGCTAGGTGGCTAGTCTCCGAATCCAACAAGGCGAAGGTCGGCCATGAGACAGCTTTTGGAAAAATTATAGGGAGGAGGGTACACGATCCAAAAACAGCTTACAAGTACGATCCCCATCACTTCTACGTCGTGCTCTACTCCTGCCTCATAGGGCTTTACGTGATGATCGTTTACACGAACATCTTCGTGGCGGGTGGAGTGAGGCCAACATTTGTGGATAACCTAGCAACGTACGTCGTATCCCTTTTTTCGACCGCTTCAGTCGCCTACTTTTTGACAAAAACAACCTCTATGCCCCATGCTGATACATGAGGTGGCAGATTGCGACCTGGGCACAAAGGTTTTTGGGAGTCCGCCGTTAGATGGGTCCAATCATGGACCCTAAGAAGATCTTGGTAGCTTTCACGGTCCACGAAGCGGGTCTCAGTATACTTCGCCAGCTTGGAGAGGTGGTCATTCGGCCCGACATTAAGGGGGAAGAGGAATGGATTAAAGCACTTCAAGGAGTTGACGCACTCATAATTGGACCCCAAAGGCTCAGTTCGGATGCCATTAGAAGGGCTGACAGGCTCAAGGTTATCGGAAGGCATGGGGTTGGATTCGACAACATAGATCTGGCTGCTGCAACAGAGAGGGGGATCGTGGTGACATGGACGCCAGGCGTACTTGGCGAGACTGTGGCCGATCTCACATTTGGATTGATCATATCTGTGATGAGGCGCATACCACAAGGTATTGAAAATGTCCGCTCTGGTCGCTGGAACAGAGGACTGGAGCTTGGAAAGGATGTTCACAACAAGACCATTGGCATCATAGGATTGGGCGATATTGGGTCGAGAGTTGCTAGGAGAGCGATAGGATTTGGGATGCAGGTTCTCTATTCAGACTCAGTTAGAAAGAGTCCCAATATCGAAAGGGAACTTCGGGCTACTTATGTGTCACTGGAGGATCTTCTCCAGAAAGCCGATGTCGTCAGCATCCATGTTCCGCTGACAGTGGAGACTCGTCACATGATAGGCAAAAGGGAGCTTTCGCTCATGAAGAGGGATGCTTTCCTCGTCAACACTTCCCGTGGAGAAGTAATAGATGAGGTGGCGTTGTGCGAGGCGCTAGAGAAAGGCACGATATCTGGAGCGGCCCTAGATGTGCTCGCAGACGAGCCGCCATCCCCAGAAAACCCTCTCTTAAGGATGAAAAACGTGATAATAACTCCGCACATGGCCTCGGCCACCCAGGAGAACAGGAAACGCATGGCCATTGTTGTGGCGGAGGATGTTGCAAGGGTGCTAAAGGGTCGAAAGCCTCTATATCCCCTCAATCCAGAGGTGGTGAAGGCGATTGGACTGGTAGATTAGAGCTAACTAGGCTTTGGCATCCTACCAATTGCTTTGGTACCCCCTCCCATATTTCTTCCAGGCGGGAGCGCACTGTGGGCAGTCTGGATTGGAGCAGAGAAGCGCCAGCGGGTCCTTGTCCAACACCTTAATCGTCTCATCGATCAGCGCACGCTGCGACATGAATTGGCAGTAGCTCTGCCCGATCCGTCCATACGATATTACGCCTCTTTGACGCAGAATAGGTTCTATGCGTATGAATCCGGTGCTGCAGCTTCCCTCTCTTTCAAGCAAAACCCATTCCCTTCCACGAGGTGTGTCGACTGGCACGCTAGACTTCCAGAACTCGCCAAGATGTGGAAGACCTTCGCCACCGCGAGCCCATCTCTCAGCTAGGTGCATCGACGAATTTGAACTCAGGTCCGTACCTATAGACAGTACCCAGCCGTTCAATGCATAGACCTGGCCCAGAGGGCCATCTGGAAGAAGGCTGTTCTCCAGCCTCTGAGCCGACACGATCCGTTTGGCGTATCTTCCCAACGCTATGATTGAACTGTTTGGATGTGACGACCTAAGTGCCCCAGGAAACCTCGATGCAATGGCGGGGATAGCGCCTGTATCGATCGGGCTGAGGTTCTGATCGAAGGATGGTATGTTCTTTCGAACTTTTTCGACAAGATGGGGTGCGATTGGGGGGTAGTGCCACTGCTCAGGATCAGAGATAGAATATGAATATGCTGGGAAAACCAGTGTACCTTCTTCGCCAACCCATTCAAGAAGGGCATTGACGACCGTCTGGGCACCACCTATGACTTACCCAATCGATTTCAGTGAAGAGTGCACAACTACGACAGAATTATCAGCAGATAGTCTGTTAAATGGATAGAGACGAAGGTCTTCCAAAAGGTCGTCCTTGCTGAAGGCTTGGTCGATTAACTTGTCCATCAGCGGATCTGAACGAAGGCTGCCCCTTTTAGCTTATATGTTCGAACCTACCTAGCTTCAGCTGACATAGACATCGCTGAAGAAAACACGCCTTGAATGTATGACCTTTCCATCTCCAACAACTTCGAAGCTGCCCACGAGCTTTATCTCCTCCGAAGACGACCCAACCATCACATCGTATTTACCTGGCTCGATAACAAATCTCATGTACCGATCATAGAAGGAAAGCTGTTCAGTGAAGAGGTGGAACTCTACTGCCTTCTTCTCATTCCGATCAAGAGATATCCTCTTGAAGCCCTTAAGCTCCTTTGAGGGCCTTGAAACGCTGGCTAACCGGTCTGATACGTAGAGCTGGACGACCTCGTCTCCTTTGCGATCCCCTACGTTCTTTACCTCAAAGCCAACCATTACCTTCCCGGCAGGCCCAACCTTTTCCGGCACTATTTTGAGTGAGCTGTATTCGAACTTCGTGTAGCTCAGACCGTGCCCAAATGGGAACAATGGCTTCGAGGTCGAAAATACATAGTTTCCGTAAGAGGATGGTTTCCTGCCATAGTTGACAGGAATCTGCCCAACATCGAGTGGCACTGAGATCGGGAGCCTACCACCTGGATTGTAGTCACCAAAGAGGACATCAGCTACAGCATTGCCTCCCTCCTCACCAGGAAGCCAAGCCTCGACGATCGCGTGGCAGTTCTCTGCAATCCAGCCAATCGAGAGCGGCCTTCCATTCACAAGGACCACTATGACGGGTTTGCCCGTCTCGCAAAGTGCCTTCACGAGCTCCTCCTGAACGCCAGGAAGCCCGAGATCGGATCTATCCCTTCCTTCGCCCGATACATCGTCTTGCGAAAGCCCAGACCTCTCTCCAACAACAGAAATTATGACTTCAGATTCGCGAGCCGCTTCCAGAGCCTCTCCGAATCCTTCCTTTGCGCTTCCTTTTATCTCGCATCCTTTGGCGTAGTGGATATTGGCTTTAGGCAGCTTCTTCCTTATGCCTTCAAGGATGCTCACAATCGGAACAGCATCGCGCTTGCATGAAAGATGCGCCGTGTAGCTGTAATCTCCAAGTAGGTTTCTCGTGCTGTCTGCATTCGGACCGACAACGGCTATCGAGCCGATCGATTTGTTAAGTGGAAGGATGCCCTCATTCTTAAGTAGCACTATCGATTCCCTCGCTGCCTGGAGCGCAAGCTCCCTGTGCTCTGCCCTATCCAAAATCATGGGAGCCAGCTCTGCATCGACGTACGGGTTTTCAAATAGGCCTAGAAGGATTTTGGCCCTGAGGACCCTGGACACAGCTTCGTTCAATGTTGACTCGGAGACAAGCCCATCCTTGACAGCCTGGATAAGAGGTTCGCCATAACATTGTGTCGAAGGAAGTTCGATATCGATTCCCGCTTCAAGGGCCATAATGGCCGCTTCCTTTTCGCTGCCAGCAACTTGGTGGAAGGTTTGCAACATCTTAACAGCTCCGTAATCCGACACAACAAAACCCCTGAACCCCCACTCCTCGCGGAGCACCTCCGTGAGTAGGTACCTTGAGGACGCGCATGGAACCCCATCTATTTCGTGGTAAGCGTTCATTAATGAACCGGTCCTAGCTTCCTTGACAGCAGCCTCAAATGGGAACAGGAAAACCTCCCTGAGCTCCCTTGGAGAAACGTGTACTGGCGCGCAGTTCCTTCCTCCCTCTGGAACACCATGAGCTGCGAAGTGCTTTACAGTTGCAAGAACACCAGACCTTGGATTTTCTCCCTGGAGCCCTTTCACGTATGCTGTGCCGATGCGCGCAACCAAGTAAGGGTCCTCGCCAAAGGTCTCCTCCGTCCTCCCCCACCTTGGATCCCTTGCGATGTCAAGAACTGGCGAAAGCCCCTGGGAGGCACCAGTCGCCCTCATCTGCTCCCTTATGGCTGATGTTATTCTTTGGACAAGCTCCTCATCCCATGTGCTCGCCAGCCCTATCGCTTGGGGAAATGTTGTGGCGCCCATCGCCATCAATCCACTTAGGCACTCCTCATGAATCACTGCCGGTATTCCAAGGCGTGTCTTCTCAACAAGGAACCTCTGGATCTGGTTTCCGATGATCGCCACTTCTTTTGGACCGATGCCAGATGTTCCAGCAACACGCGTTATCTGGCCGATTCCTTTGCCAAGGAGTCTTTCGGCTTTATCTTGGCTGAATTTTCCATTTTCGATGAGCTCCCAAGCTGGAGCTGAGCCTAGTTGAGCCACCTTCTCCTCGGTGGTCATTCGCTTGAGCAGCTCCCTAACTTTTGTCTCTACCGATGCATAATTTTTCAAGTGCTCTGGCCCTCCATACATTTTGCTCAATCCCACGCTGCTAGACGTGCTCTAAAGCTTTGGCACATCCCGCCGCAGATAAAAGAAAACGATTTAGGCATTGGTTAACAGTATTAAGGAAGATCGTTGGGATGGGCAACAAATCCGTCCTAATCGTTTACTATTCCAGAGAAGGCCACACGGCCTTCATGGCTTCCGAAATAGCTGAAGGGATCCGATCTGCTGGCTTTGAAGCCTCGGTCAAGAGGGTGGAGGATGCTGGAGATTCGAGCGAGTTCCTGAAGGCAGACGCTATTTTATTGGGAACGCCAACATATGCGTCCAACATCTCTTGGCCTGTCAAGAGATTGATAGATGAAGTCCTTTACTCGATCTACCTTAGGCCAGAAATCGAGAGGAAGGTCGTGTCCGGATTTACTTCTTCAGGTACCTTGGCGGACGGGAAAAAGTGCATCGAAGCGATGAATTGGGCCTTTCGGCATAGCAAGGCGAAGATCGTAAATGGCCTAGTACTTTTGGAGGGTTCGAAATCTTCGAAGCAAAGAGGCAGCTGCAGGCGTTTCGGCAAAAGGATAGCTGAGGAATTGTCGAAAACGTAAGGCTTGATTGTTGTCTATCTGAAGTTTTTGCCTATTGCACGATGATCGAAACGGAGAAACAGAGGCCAAATCTTTGGCTTTTGAAACCATTCAAACATATAAAATTAATTCACGTGAAGGCGCTAGCCATCCACGCATAAACCCTTTCAGCGAGGTTTGTTCATCTCTTCTCTTTTGATGTGGATTGCTGCTACTGCAGCGTCAACATTCTTCTCTTCAACTACTAAAATTATTTGGGAAGTATGAGGCGCGAATATCCCCCTTATTATGTTGATCTGTGGAATGGCTCCTATGGCGATCGAAGCTACCCCAGGCGAATCTTTCATTTTGTCTCCAATCAGGGTGACGACGCCTACGCCATATTCTATTTTCAAGTTCTTATCGAAGCTCTTAATTTTTTCTTCGTTTTTTCTGAGAAACTCCGAATCTAGGAAAAGGAAGTCCCGTATCCTCTCCTCGGTCTCCAAAGTCTCAGTTCCTAGATCAAGGAAGTCGTCGCGTCTCTCCCAAACCCTTAAGGAATCCTCCAGAGATCTGCTTTTCTCGTCTCGCATTGATAGAATTGCACAGCCCGATTTTCCTGTCACAATCTTAACGATCTCTTCGGTGAAGCTTTCAGAACTAATCACGGTATATTTTTCGGCAGCTTGAAAGGGAACTACCTTTAAGGGTTGTTTGAATCTCCTAGCCATCGAGATTGCCGAATCTTGAACGATTTTCATCCCCATCATGGATGCTTTATGGGCCTCATTGTAGGTGAGGGACTGGACGACGTAGGTTTTCTGCCCCTTAACTGACTTCGGATCTGCGCTCTGGATGGGCACGTCCTTGAACAAGATTGTCTCTACATTGTACTGGCTTTTTAACAAGCAGGAGATAAAAACAGCTGTCAAGTCTGAACCACCTCTCCCAAGAGTTGTTTCAAGTCCATCCGCCGTTACGCCTAGGAATCCTGCTTGTGAAATAACCTTCCCCTTTTCCAGAAGATCGATTATGTAGCTGATTCTTTTCTTGCTCGCCTCGTAGAGAGGTGTTGCATTTTCGAAGTTGTCGTCCGTAACGATTGGCCAACGATCTTTTGGGATATGGCAGGAGTTAAGGCCGTTAGCACTCATGATATATTCCATGAGAAGGGAGGTTGGGAACTCCCCTCCGCTGGTCAGGAACTTTGCCCTAGCATTTCCTTGGAATCTCTTATCGATCAATGAAAGAGCTTCATATGCTTTCTTCCGATAAGACCTTAATTCAGAAAGGACCTGTTTCAAAAGCTTACCTTTAACATACATCTTTGCTATCCTATCATAGGAGTTAAAGATTGATTCAACCGAGGCCGATCTGGATTGGGCTTTGGATTCTCCTATCCTGATGAGTTCGTCCGTATATCTGTCAGGTGCTGAAAAAACGACTATCGGTCCATAGTGGTCTCTACTCCTGAGCTCTCTTATGCGTTCCAAAATTGCTGGAACGTTTTTTCCTTTCTGATCCAAAAGGCTTCCTCCGAATTTTGCTACGGAAAGCTTTCTCATCTTCCCAGCTCCTCCTACTCGAAATAAGTAGGCACTAAATACCTTTGCCCCTTTGCAAATATCTGCTAGCCAAAAAATGTAGTACTTAAAGTAAAGCAACCATTATAATTTCCCTACTACATCGCATGAATTTCCAATTATGCCAATGAGATTATTGATAAGGCTCGATCCGATTTCAGGATTCCTTAAAGAAGACCTGAGTTCCAATGGGCTCTCTTTTTCTTTTGTCTCTTCTTCATATGGATTGACCGCCACAGCACTACATATTAGGGGTCGAATTCCGCTCTTCATGTTGCCAACCTTGAACGCCAGACGGTCCAGGACTTCTAATGAGCTACATTCTGCAGTCTATTGAAAAGCGGGTGCTTTTGAGTTTGGTCGTCTCGCCCTTTTTGGTTGTAGTTTTCGTCATGCCAGGAGGCCCCACATCCAGCAGATTTACGTAGAACCTTATCGATTGATCAATGTCATTGGCGCGAATCAAAATATTATCCTCTTCAACTGCTCGCCATCTGTTCTTTCAGCCAAATATATGCCAGCAGCGATTTGTCATCTGATGGCAATCGATTACAACTGATTATCGAATCGATTCCACTATTTCAGCTCCAATTCGTTCGAACATCTCTTCCGTGCCTTCCTCAAGCGGGCCTTCCATTCCTTTTACGATGGCCGAGACATGGGGCTTGACAATTCTCATCCCAAGTTTTTTGCACCTGATTTCGATATTTTTTCAAGCGCTTCCAGCCCATCTGTACTTGTTTTTTGTGTCGAATGCAAAGGCATTCTTGTGTTCCAAATTAATGCCTTTTAATTTTTTGAGAAAATTTTTCATTGGTTTGGATGCTCCAAAAGCATGAGTGGGGCCACCAATAGCTAGTAAATCGTATTCTGCCAGCCTGCCGATTTCAATTTTATCAAGTTTTGCGCAATCGATCATAATCCCTTCCTTTTCCATTCCAAGTGCCAATGCCCTAGCTACTTTTTCGGTGTTGCCGAACTTCGTGTCATAAATGACGATCGCTTTTTTCATTTTTTCACCTCGATTACGTACTGTGGTTGTTAATGTTAAAGCTTTCTACCTATTAGTTGGGCTTTGAAACTGGCAAATACGAATGGGGCAATCTTTTCGAAATCGAATGTTTGGAATTGCTTGCAATAATTATGTGCCATTCAATCAGATTTGAGCATTAAATCTGCATTATCTCCTTATATGAAAATTTAAATTCCATATCTAAAGACCCCTCCCTCCTGTCGTGGCAGTATGGGCTTATTCAATAAGATACGGGATGCATCTTCTACATACTTGACTTTTGAAAGGCAAATTCGAGCCCTTCTATATACAAGTATAATAACGAGTTTTACCGGAAGCCTTTATGGTTCTTTACTTGGACTTTACATAACAAACAATCTTGGCATTACTATACTTGCATTTGGCTTGATGAATACCGTTCGGGATTTAATCTCAAGCTTGGCCAGCTTCCCATCTGGCATCATTTCTGATGACTTTGGCAGAAAGAAGATGATGATATCGGCCATTATCTTCTCAATCTTGACCTTAATTTTGTTTTTATTTTCTAGGGAATATCCATTACTCTTCTTGGCCTTTATCTTCCAAGGCCTAAGCTCTGCTTTCATAGGGCCTTCCAGCAGCGCATACGTCATCGATGTGGTACCAACTGAGCGTAGAGGTAAAGCTTATGCAACTCTCGCTTTTTTGCAGAGTCTTAGTAGTATCATTGCAACTTCTATGGCAGGGGTAGTGGCTTACATCTTCGGTTTCAGCTGGCTTTTTGGCATAGCCCTAGTATTCGAATCGATTGCCTTGTTCGGTACAGCGCTTTACTTGAAAGAGTCTCTAAACAGCGCTGAGGAAAAGTCTGAGAAAAAGCGGGCAAGCGAATCCCCATTTGGAAATTTCAGGAACGGGTTGGTTATATTGAAAAACCCTCTCCTGTTGGCGGTATTGTTCGGAATCGTATTCCATATGCTGGGGTTGGGAATTCAAAGCCCCTACTTGGCCATCTACGCGAGTGATGTATTGGCTTTCACCTTACCCAGCATAAGCTTGATGCTAAGCGCAGAGCAGCTGGGTATCTTCATCGGACATTTACCAAGTGGAAGAATTGTTGATAAGTATGGCGGCGAAATAGCTTTCGCTTTTCATATCGTCGCAACCTCGCCGTCCATGATTCTCTTCACGATCGCAGGTAATCCTCTTATGGCAAGCGTTATACTTTTCTTATGGGGGTTAACCTTCGGATTGGACAATGTTAGCAGGCAGAGCCTCATCGCCAAGTACAGGTCAAGCGCAGGCGTTGCCACAGCTTACGGTGTAATCAGTCTGATCTCAGGCGTAATAGCTCTTATATCACCCGTGGTTGGAGGGTGGATTTGGACCGAATTCACGCCTCAGGCTGTTTTCTACGCTTCCGCTGCAGTGAATGTTATCGGCTCCATGCCGCTTTTCATGCTTTGGCTTTATAACAGGAAACGACTGCAAAAACGACCGAGCCGTCCGGAAAAAATTTGAACGAGAGAATACAAGTTCTTATGATTTCGAAATAAAATTCGTCGAAAGTATTTCTAGCATTATCTTTTTTCGCGCGGAATTAAAGCATCGCGGATTGGCTCGATCCATCTATTATGGAGTATATCATACGCGATGAAATCGCTGTCAAATTGCCAGTATGCCCAGCTCCAGCCCATCATCTCGGCTTGGCGCGCAACATAGCTCAAATATCGTACGCGCGAATCCATATCTGCCTTGTCATATACGCCAAACTCCCCAAGAAATAATGGCCTACCGTTCCTGTTGGCCCAATCTTGCGCCTTCTGGAAGTCTTTGATAATAGCTTGTTTTTCCTCGACCGTACCTTTCCACTCGATGCCAACCTTTTCCTTTTGGCTGGTCCAGCTGGCACCCTGGTGCGTAAACTCCATTGGGTTGTAATAGTGGATTGTGACGATGATGTTCTTGTCTTTTTCCGGAAGCTCGAGTTTATCCAAGAAATTTATGCTGTTCCAATTTCCAGGTCCGATTATCACAGTTCTTGAAGGATTCGTTTCTCGTATTATCGCCATGGCCTCGCTATGGAACTGGTTCCACAATTCGGGTGTCAATTTTCCATTTGGTTCGTTTAGTATTTCAAATAACAATTCGCCTGGAAAACTTCTATAACGTTCACCTATCTGTTTCCACGTTGCCAGGAATCGCTCCTTATTTCCCATAGGATCTCGCCCCATTGTAATAAACTCATGGAAATCGAGTATGGTCAAGAGCCCATTGGATAGCGATCGCTCAACCGCCCAATCAAGAGTTTCAAACCAAGAGTTTGTGATCCTGTGCTTCTCGTCTATGCCCCCGTCCCTAAATGGGTGCAGTGGAATGCGTACATTGCTGAAACCTGCTTCCTTTATGATTCTAAAGTGCTTATCTTGCATTCTTGCCATTGATCTACTCTTCCAAACGGGATCGTAACCGAGGATATTCATTCCTCTGCCAAGGCGACTGTTTAGTTCATACGCGTCCATCTTTCATCCACTCGATCCAGATGCCAGATCTTTCGCCAGATTTCCTTTAACCGATCAATACCATTAAAGCTTTCCCTGGCCGCTAGGTTGGAGATTTCCCAAGCTCTTGCTTCGAACTCATCCAGACAACTAGGATTGGTCGCTCCATTCATGTTCTCTACCTAAAGCGCATGAGTCCGAATTGGCAACGCGCTTCGTGTAGATTTAGGAGGTTCAGAGAGCCTTCGAGAAAAGAATTAAATGCCTTATCTATTCCTACTTAACTAGTCTCATGAAGCCTGATTTTGGCATATACCATGATATTCTTGATGCTATGGTGCCAAAGCAACCTTCCCTTTCATTTTTGACGAAATCTTGGCCAGATATCGAAGCATGGAGAACTCGGTCGCGCGCCAAGATTTTCGAATTAATGGCGTTCGACCCAGCCAATGTTCCGTTGAACGCATCGATTGATTCGAAACGTGAAGAAGGTAGCATCGTGGTCGAGGAAATTTCTTACGACATGCCGTATGGACCGCGCACCCAAGGATTTTTCCTCTACCCCAAAAGGAGAAGGGGCAAGCTGCCTGCTGTTGTCGCGCTCCACGACCATGGTGGATTTTTTTATTTTGGAAAGGAGAAGGTGACATCAATCCCCAACGAGCCTAGCATACTTAGAAGTTTCAAAAAGGAGGCTTACGGTGGAAGGAGCTGGGCGACTGAGTTGGCCAAACGTGGATTCGCTGTGCTTGTTCCGGATGTGTTCCTTTGGGGAAGCAGGAAGATTCCGATTGAAAGTATCAATGAGGAATTCCAAAAGCTTTTCGAGGGCCTTGAACCCGGTTCGGAAGAGTATGTGCGAAAATATAACTCATTTTTCTCGAATCTCGAATTCACATCTTTTGCTCCAACGATAGTGAATGCTGGAACTTCCTGGCCAGGCATCTTTTCCTACGAGGATAGGCGCAGCGTTGACTACCTAGTAACAAGGCCAGAGATAGATCCAAATAGAATCGGATGCGGTGGGCTGTCGGGAGGGGGTTTACGCACTGTATTCCTTTCCGGATTGGACTCGAGGATTCGTTGTGCATTTTGTGTGGGCTTCATGTCTACGATGCGAGGATTGCTGCGCAACCACATAAAGTACCATGGGCTTTTTATGTACGTACCTGGCCTTTCACATTTCTTGGATTTACCCGATATCATTGCGCTGCGCGCACCATCCCCTCTGATGGTGCAATACGACAGGGATGACGAGATTTTTTCGCTTGATGGCCAAAGCCAAGCGGATGAAAAGATCGCGCAGATCTATGCTAAGATTGGTCACCCGGAAAATTACGTTGGAAAGTTCTATCCAGGACCCCATAAGTTCGACATCGAAATGCAGAACGACGCCTTTGAGTGGCTAGAGAAACACTTGTTTCCGGAATGACCGCTTTGTTTATAGCGATAAGTCTGGAAACCCTTGTGTATAGAACGCTTTCCTTGCTCCAATTTAATTTTCTTTCAAAACGGGGAAACTGTATCTTACGAAAGGCTCAAATTCTGTGAATTTACCTATCAATTTAATCCACCGATATTAGCTGTATAGCATCAAGTTCATGGAACTCTCAAGGCCAAGAGCATTATATGATGCATGTAACATGGTCACCTCCATAAGCTGAACCAAAAATCGAGGCTGGCTAATATTCGGGAAATGGGTGAAACAATATCGTAAAACTTCAGTATCAGATTATGCTGGACCGATCAACCAGCTTGAAGTCTAGAAAATTCCGATTTCTAGCGGAGGCAGCTCTCCAAGAAGTATCTTGCCCGCATGACCTTCCACGATTACCTCGTAAGATGCTTTATGGTACTCATATCTTATGAACCAAAGTGGCACATGGACATAGGTCGGTTCACCAAATTCGAAGTCAGTCTTCTGCTCGATGAATCTGTCCACGTTCTCCTTGGCCTTCTCGATATGAAAGAGCTCTATCTGCTGCTTTGCTCTCTCCTTCGCTCCCTCGGCGTCAAGCTCCGCGTTCAGAGCCTCAACGCCAGCTGGCAGGCTGCTGAAGTTAAATGGAGCTCTCTCGCTGACCGGAAGATCGAAGATCCGGGCAGGAACATTGACGCCCGAACGAGCCACGATAAACCAGTCGTAAGTTCCCTCCACCTTCCCCGATTTTTCTATTGGCTTTCCCAGCCGTAAAAGCAATCCCTTGTAAGTTGTTGTGGCCTTTACTGGTATGAGCCAGAAGGGAACGAGTAAATATCTCTGCTCCTTTAAGGTCGCCTTCTTGGCCAAGTCGCGTGGCTTGGCGAATCCTGTTTCCATCCACCTTGTCACGATGTTGGCAATCTCCTGACTTCCAAGGCGTGGAGGAAGAATGCTGTGTGCGAGCCTGAACTGGACGCTCAGGTCTATGTATCCAGTGTAGCCGCAATACCTGCATGTGAAAAGAACTTCCCCCGGAGCATAAGCTATGGGAGCTGTGCAGTGAGGGCATCTGATTTCGCCAACAATGCCCATGGTTCGGCCTGAAAAGAGTTGGCGCCTTCCTGAAAAGCTTTCCTCGAAACAATGGCAAAGACTATCTGGTTGAGAGAGCGGAAAACCTTTTTTCATCGATCCAAGAGCGTGGTTGAAGCAGATGCCCACGATATACAAGCTGAAAATGGCCATGTTGAGCAGTTTGGCCTTGACATTGGCCTTCTTCGCTGCTTTTGCTTTCGGACTGGGCCTCATAGCCAGCTACTTCGTCCAGTACTTCCATCTCCTCGACCTCTTGGCTATCTCTTTGACGTTCTCTTTTGCCTTCATATTTTTTGAGTACCTCATCGGACCTTCAATCGTGAGGGCCTCGCTTGGAGGGAAGTTCAGGTACCTGAGCAAGGGTGAGAACCCTTGGCTCGAGGAAATGGTGGCCAACCTCTGCGCACGTTCTGGAGTTAAGCAGCCGAGGCTAGCGGTGGTTGAGGACCAATCACCCAACGCTTTCATTTTCGGAAGAACTCAAAACGATTCCACCCTTGCAGTTCACACCGGATTGCTGGTCAATTTCAGGGAAGACGAGATAATCGCTGTCATAGGCCATGAGCTTGGGCACCTTGCGCACAAGGACTACGCCATCGTCACAATGCTGGCTGCAATACCGACGCTCGCCTACATAATCGCCAGGATAAGCTTTGAGGCCTTGAGGATAAGGGAAAGGAAAGGATCGTGGGTTGCGCTTGCAATTGCAGCTGGAGTGTTCTCCATCGCCATCTATGCTATCACCCAGCTCTTGGTCCTTGGGCTTAGCAGGCTTAGGGAGCATTATGCCGACGCATTTTCTGCATACCTTACAAACTCGCCAAGAAGCCTCATAAGTGCTCTAGCTAAGCTCAGCTATGGGATCTCGGTTGCTCCAAAGCAGGATTCCCCTGTAAGTACTTTCTACATACTCAATCCCGCCGTCGCAAGGAACGAGGTGCATGAGATCATGGAGAACAAAGAAAGGTATGACTTGGACAGAGATGGCTTCCTCGACGAGAGAGAGCTTGAACTCGCGATGGAGCAGGAGAGCAAGTCGTTCTTCACAAGAGCAACTGAACTCTATTCGACGCACCCACCGACCTTCAAACGGATCCTGATTCTGAAGCAGATCGAGGAAGAAATCCGATCTTCCAGATCCCTAGGATAAACCGGCTCATTTTTCATGCACGCACTAAGGTTGCCTTTATCGTAAATCCTTTAAATCTAGGATCGCGGTATAAATATGGGAAGATGTCTCAAGCCATTTGGATAGCTAGGGATTATGTCAAATGTAGCGGATGTAGGAGATGCGAGATAGCATGCTCAGTTAAGCATGAGGGCAAGATCTGGCCGGAAGCTTCGAGGATAAGGGTTTTCATGCTGGCTCCTGGAGCAGAAATTCCCCACTTTTGCGCCCAGTGCCACGATCACCCATGCCTTGAATCGTGCCCTACCCAGGCCATATCTGTGAGCAATGACACCGGAGCCATTCTTGTCGATAAGGAGAGGTGTACCGCCTGTGGAAACTGCATAGATGCATGCCCTGGAAGGATACCGCACATTCATCCAACGGAAAACTACTCACTGATATGCGATCTGTGCAGGGGAGACCCTCAATGCGTAAAGGTCTGCAAAGAAGGCGGATGGAACGCGCTCTGGATCGCACCAGCACCTGAAAGTTACTCTTACAGGCTCTACGCGAAGAAACCCGAGGAGCTGACAAAAGAGCTCTTGATTAACCTGTTTGGTGAAAAGGGCCTGGAGTTGATTTGATATGAGAGGATACGCTGGAAAGTTTCTTGAAATAGACCTTTCGACGCAGTCCAGCAGGGAGACGCATTTTCCAGATGATATCTTGAGGACTTACCTTGGAGGCAGGGGACTGGGCGTTAAAATACTTTGGGACAGGCTTGGAAGGAGATGGAGCTCAATCGACCCTCTAGGCCCTGATAATCTTCTTCTTTTCCTCACAGGCCCCCTAACGGGCTATTTTCCTGGTGGAAGAACCTGCATCACAGGCAAGAGCCCTCAAAGCAATGGGGCTGTTGGATCGACAGTTGCGGGTGAATTCGGTATCGAACTCAAGTGCGCCGGATATGATGGAATAATATTTTCAGGAGTTTCCGATAGACCCGTGTACGTGCTCGTTTTCGATGATCAAGTGATTTTCAAAGATGCGCAGCATATTTGGGGCATGTGTGGTCAGGAGACATTGAGAGCGATCACGAGCGAGAGCAGGAAGATAGTACAAGGCTTGAAACCAAGTTTGGGCGAATTGATAGAACCCTCAACTCTTTACATAGGTCCTGCAGGTGAAAGAAAGATTAGGATAGCGGCTGTGATGGCAAAGTGGTCGCACGCGGCCGGCTACGGCGGCTACGGTGCGGTCATGGGAAGCAAGAACCTGAAAGCGGTAGTGGCAAAGGGCACAGGACCTCTGCCCGATACCGCAAACATGCCCTCTGCATTAACTCTGATAGAGAGAATATGCAAAGCCTGCTACAAGAATGACAAGTTCAGGAGGTGGGGAACTGGTTACCTTGGCTACGAGGTTGGAGCGCAAACTAGCAGTGAACCGGTAAGGAACTGGCAGGAGGAGTGGCACGACGAGAGAAGCTTCGGCGTTGACAGGTTCGAGCAGAGGGTTTGGATAAAAAGATACTGGGGAGATTTTGGTTGCCCAACTACTTGTCTAAAGCTTGCATCTCCTAAGGCGGGGCAGTACAAGGGAGCTATTACGGACAATCCAGACTATGAGATTCAGGCTTACCAAGGAACAAATCTTGGAATTTTCACGCCCGAAGGCAACGTCTACCTTTCTTCACTCGTAGATGACCTTGGGATATGCGGGATCCAAGGGGGAAATGTTATGGGATTTGCTGCTGAACTATTCCAGAGGGGGATACTTACCTCAGAAGATATTGGGTTCGATCTAAGATGGGGTGATGTCGATGCTTTTGCCGCCCTTTCCAAGAAGATAGCCTACAGGGAGGGAATAGGCGACATTCTGGCCGAGGGCACTTACAGGGCTGCAGAGAAGATAAGCGAAATGAAGGGAGTGGATGTTTTGAAGTATGCGGTTCAATCTAAAGGAATCGGCATAGGAGCGCATGGAATTAGGAGCAAGCTTGACTATCCCATAGACATCTCGTACGCATGTTCGACGCAGGGGGGAGACCACACCTCGGTTGCCCTTCTCCCAGTAGACGCTGGAAATAGCGAGCTCACGCTGGCGCTCCACGACTCCGGGGTATACTGCTGGTTCAACATGTTCGAAACTCCGGATCCACTTCTCTGGGAACTCCTTCAGGCTGTTACGGGGTGGGATATCACTAGGGAAGAGTGGTACAACAGCTCCTCGAGGAAGATAATCACGATCCAGAGGGTTCTTCTCCTTCTGGGAGGGCCAGATGTGGCTTGGAGCCCTGATGTTCACGATGAAAATCCTCCACGGTTCTATGAACCTCTTCCAACAGGTCCAAAATCTGGCATGAAGGTTGACAGGGATGCCTTTTTGAAAACGAAGAAAGAATACTATGAGACCCTAGGCTGGGACGAAAAGGGCATACCGAAACCTGAAACGCTTGCGAAATTGGGACTTGGAGAATTGGCCCAGGCTATAAAATCGCTAAAATAGTAATTTCGGCTCTTTCGTATCAGAAGGAACTGAGATGAAGAGCTCTACTAAAATGCAAGCATGCGTTTCTGACAAGATTGTGGTCCTTTTTAAGTGAAAATATTCATTCATTTACCAAGCTTATAGTCTAGGTTATGGGTTGTTGAAAAGCCAGATATTGAATGCTTATACACATAGATGACGATTTAAAAAGGTTGGTTATTTTCACCTCATCGTAAACTAGCTTCCATAACCATTGCCTTCATTTGCTCAATGAAAGAAATTTCTACAAATTTAGCTTAGAAAATGCCATTCCATAAATAGTATTTGTGAACAAGCTGTCTGATGATTAGATGTTAAGTGTTACGACGATGGCCCGAAGGCGAGTGCTTGCAATGATCTGCATTGCAAACCTAGCTTACGCTTTTTCTAGCTCGATGCTTGGCCCATCACTTCCATCCATAATAAGGTCCCTGTCTTTGGAAGCATGGGAAGTTGGATCGATCGCCTCAGTTGGAGCGATAGGCTTCTTCTCAGTTCTTCCAGGTGGCATGTTGGCAGATAAAAGGGGAAAGAGGATGCTGATGCTAATCGGATTAACTGTACAAACATTTGGTTACGCTCTGGCTGGCGTTTCCCATACTTTTCACTTCCTCATTTTGGGCCTTGCTTTCTTCGGCATAGGTGCTGGGCTCTGGGAGGTGGCCGTATCCGCCTTCGTGCCAGTTGCTTTCCAAGAAGATCCGAATGGAGCTATGAACATACTGCACTCGACATGGGGCATCGGTGGTTTTCTTGGGCCCATTCTTGCAGGACTGATCATCTCGACTTTAAGGGACTGGCATTCGAATTTTCTATTATCGGCCGTCTTATTGGTTGTAGCCATAGCTGTCATACTTTCTCTGAAAGACGATAAACATGTGTCAGAAAGCCCGGATTTGCATTTCTCGCAGGTCATTAGATCTATGCCGAAGGGTGCTGTAACGGCATTGGCATTAGGTTGGGGCGTAGAGCTCGCCCTCTATACCTACCTGCCTCTACTGCTCGAATCGGAACAGGGTTTTGGGACTCTGGAGGCAAGCACTGTTCTTGGGATTCTGCTCCTGATGATAGCCATAGGAAGGATTTGCTGGAGCAAGCTGAGTGGGCGCATTGGCATGGTGAATACGGTAAAAGCAAGCGGAATATTGTCCAGCATCTCCGTTTTGGCAACGGCTATTACACCAGGACCATTTGTACTTCTCCCTATACTTTCAACAGGATTCTTCATATCCAGCATCGTTCCCACTATCTTGGCATACATAGGTGACAAGATGGGTCCTTACAGTGCTGGCATGGCGATCGGCCTTACCCTTTCGACCGCCAGCATAGGAGGTGCCGCCATACCGGCTTCGTCTGCTCTGGTAGCTGGTTCTACCAGTATTCCAGTAGCTTTCATCTTTCTGGGGATTTTTCTGATGCCGATATTTTTTCTGATGTGCTATCCCTCTAAAGAAAGATCTGTAAATTATGCAATAAGATAGCTATTCTTATTTGACCATGACCAGAAAAGGGTCCCTTTTTTACAATTATGTTGATGAAAAAATGAGGGAGCACTTGCACTAATATGGCACGAAGAACTTCATTATGCCAAGAAGGCCGCCGATGAATATGGCGATAATTGTTCCTACTACCATGCCAGAAGCTGTGGGCGCTCCATATGCTTCGTATGCTTTGCTTCCCCCTATTCTAAGTGTGATCGTCTTCGCGATCCAAGCAACCAAGAGCGTCGTCCAGACACCTTCAAGAAGTGTGTGACCTGTCGTGGCCATCAGGAAGCCTATTGGCTCAAGAGGGAACCATACAAATCTTGCGTGCAGGAAGCTGAGCGCTCCTACGAGAACTACGCCAGCTGCCGCCTGGACAACCCACGGCTGGGCCGCAGGCCAATTCTCGTGCGCCCCAGGCTGGACAAACCTCCAGACTATGTCGCTGTTAAACCATGAGTATATGGGCAATCTGCTAGCTCCGAAGGCGTAGAACATCCATATCATGCCTATGAGGGCCGTCAGAGGCGCTATCACTGAAGCCAGAATCACTGCCTTGAAGATGTTCCTGTTACTTGTTTTCGTGAGTGAGCCCATCCTGTATGAAGAGAGAGCTGCCGGAAGCGCCCCAGGCCAACCATATCCATACCCATCCGTTATGAAAGTTCTCTGCATCAGCATTGACATAACCCACTCCCTCGTAACTGGGTCTGGCCTAACCGGCCACATCAGCCAGACGAAACCGGTCCCATATCCACCATATGTGACAGCATTGAATCCCACGATGCCGAAGATCCTGACGCTGGCGATCCAGACAATGAACGCTATGATGGGCATGACCATTGCAGCATACAGGCTGAAGTCGCACGCCAAGAATAGAAGAACAATGGCTATGAATGAAGCGATGAAGAGCGTATAAGCGGTCCTGTAGCTAACGGGCTCATTCTCCTCGAATTCCCTTAGCCTCTCAGGGCTCATCCTACCAGTAGCAGCCCTGATTGTGTTGGCTATGTATTTCCTGTTCAGAATCAGGTAGAATAGAGTAAGGCCTATCGGGCCGCCTATGTTCGATACCGCATTCCACTTGAAAGGTTCGCCAGCTCCAGGTATCTGCATTCCGCACCAGTTGCGCCCACACCCGGGCAGATCCAGTAATCCGGTATAGTACCCCTGTACATATGCTATCTGCGTAAGGATAGCATAGATGAGAAACCAGAGGAGAGAGCTCATGAGTATGTTTACGGGAGCTAGGTAGAAGACTGCCGCAAATGGAGGCCATTTGTTGAAAGTTTGAATGGCTGCTATTCCAGCAAGGGGTGAATCTGGTGTTATCCAGGTCGAACCGAATAGACAGGTGTTAACCTTCCAATTGTATATGTCAGGGAACCATGGGAATGTGTATGTCATGAATATTGGAATCTGTACCACGAAACCTAGTATCAACCCAACCACGAAGGGTTTACCAAAGCGCTTGATTAACCCCTTCTCTGTTGATGTTACCTTCTCTATCAGCTGGTAAGCAACTATCGTCTGCGGGAATGGCATCATCTCAAGATCTATCCACTGCTTGCGCAGAATAGTAGATATTGAGACTGTAAAAATAACGAAGACAGCTTGGAACATCCACCAGAACAGTATCGTAGGCAACCACGATCCCCATGGAATGGGCACTAGGCCATAGATTATTTGCTCAGCCACCTCCCTCTCAGGGGCCATAAAGGAGGGCATGTAGAGCATTGCGCCCTCGGGATTCAGATACCTTGTAACTATCTCAGCTGCTGGCTGATACCAAGGGTAGTACTCGTTGATAAAGAAGCTTGCGGAGATTCCGATCGTATAGAGTATCGTTAGAGTTCCAATGTCGATTTTTAGTACCTTCAACTTGATAAGGGGGATCGAAAGAAGAATTAGAAGGAAGGGCAATGGGGATACGCTTAAGGCGCAACCTACATACCCGAGGTTATAGTTAACGAGCATTGCCGTGTCTGGAAGGAGACCTGACCAAACGATATTTAAGAAACCAGATAAAGCCACGATGATGATAATTTGCATCCACGGGAACTTTTCGATTTTTGCCTCTTCCAATGTAACACCCCTTCCTGAAAACACCACCAAAATTTTTGATATATATGTTTTATCACAATGTGTGCTTTTTTATATCAGTATCATTCTAAATCAATAAATTACGAATCGCTTTTTTAAAATCTTTGGAATGATTTTTCCAATTATACTGAGATAGCAGCCTTATCAGGGTTTGATCGGATATCTGCCGTATGTATTTATAGCATCTACGAGTGCATGCATCCCAAGCGTGAATACATCCTCGCTCCTCTCGTCTTTTATGCCCAAAGTTCCCATCTCCGTCATACCAATCACGAGCCTATCGCCAGGCGCGTCGCTTCTGAGAAGTTTACATACATACTCTCTAGTTTCTTCTGGGCCGCTCCAGAAAATCGTTTCAGGAAAGTTTACCCATATGACCACATCTTCACCCCAAGCTTCTCTGGCCTCCGATACCGAAAGGTTTCCAATTGGCGGAGGCGTGAAGGCCTCTATGACATCTAGACCGGTCTGACCTATGAGGTGCTTGAGGAACTTCAGATCGGAGGAGTGGGCATGCGCTGAGCAGATCTTTCCCTTCGCCTTAAGAATCGGAATATATTTCTGGTAAAATGGAAGATCGTACTTCTCATATTGATATGGTCCATAGTGTCCACTTACTCCCCCGAAGCTTATGAATTCCGCAGGGGAATCGATTATGATTGGGAGCAGCCTTTCGGTTCTTCTCTCAAGGGCCTTCAAGAGCTTATGAAATTCATGTTTGTGCTTGTATTGCGCTACGACCCAGCCAGCAATGTCCGGCCAATAAGGCCATATGGATTCATAGTACGGGGGCTCCAATCCACTTCCCCTGACTATGCCATCACAACCGAGATCTCGGACCGCATTGAAATATTCCTCATATTTGCTATGGAAAACCGTGTCATCGATCATGTAAATAACAGCATCATAATCCTCTTCGGTTCTGATCATGCCGTGCAGTTGCTGGGAGTCCACCCCTCTACCAAGGTGGGTCTTGGCAGATGTTGAAATTTCACCCACAGGGGTCTTGTACGTTGTCGTTACAATATTTCCTTTCATGCTTGTTTCAACTTTCACATTTGGTTGCTCACTCCAGTACGTTCCGCATCTTACGCAGAAGCCCATTTCCTTGTTTCTAAGATCTCTTTCAAGCTTTCCTCGTGGAATTAAATTGTCATACGGAAGGAAGGGTACTTTGTCAGGTGTCTCACCATGAAGGATAGCCATTATTCTCTCTTTGATATTCAATAGGAGTTCATGACGGACCTTTTGGTCTAATAAATCTTAGCTAAGTATAATGTTTCGTTTTCTCTAATTTCCTCGATCAGAAATTTATAAATAATTATTACCATTTCGCTTGAAGCTATGGCATGACCAATTTCGAAAGTTATATTGCTCTTTAGCTCTGCTTATTTCAAATATGGGCAATACCTCTTTTCATAGATGATGACCCTTCTATTGGCAATGCTTATTACGATTTAGCTGACCTTGTGGCTGCAGTTCAGGAGATCGAAAAAGGTGAACGTTTACGAATATTTGTGCAAGGAAGCAAGCAGAATTACCAAAGAATCACTAAGAGACCTAAAAGATAGAAGCTACTGGGAGAGGACAGAAGCTGAGAGACGTGAAATTTTCATAAAAATGCTTGGCCTTACTAAAAATTTAGGGAGGGCATGTGAACCGGTTAAACCTGTTGTAACAGGCACATTCGAACGCAAGGGATACAGGATCGAGAAGCTTCACTTTCAGAGCATGCCTGGCCTCTATGTAACTGGCAACCTCTATATTCCTGACTCGGAAAAGCACATTCCAGGTGTTTTGTATTTATGTGGCCACTCTCCAGACCAGAAATATCACTACCAAGCTCATGCAAGAAAATTCGCCCAACTGGGGTTTGTGGCGTTTATAATAGAGACGATCGAGTTGGGAGAGATACGCGGACACCATCATGGCCCGTACCATTATGGCTGGTTCAACTGGTACAGTATGGGCTATACTCCTGCTGGAGTTGAGGTCTGGAACGCCATGAAAGCAATAGACATTTTGCAATCTAGACCTGAAGTGAATCCAAGCAAAATAGGCGTTACGGGAATATCGGGCGGGGGCTCGATAAGCTGGTTCACCGCAGCTGTTGACAAAAGAGTCGGTGCTGTCGCCCCAGTTTGCGGTACGGCAACTATTGAATCCCATGTTTGTAAACACACAACTGAGGAGCATTGCGACTGCATGTTCTGGATAAACAGCCACATGTGGGACCTGACAGATGTTGGCGCGCTGATAGTTCCAAGACCATTACTAATCTGTTCTGCGGAGAAAGATTGGATGTTCGATATCCAATCCGTAAGATTGACATACAATAAGCTAAGGCGGCTTTATGAAGTTATGGAGCTTCCCGACCAAGTAGCCCTTGTTGAAACACCAGGAGGTCATTCATACCATGAGAGATCTAGGAAGGCGATATTCAAATGGTTTCTCAAGTATCTAAAGGGCATCGATTTATCTATGGAAGAGATCGGGGACATAGATGAGAGTCCACCGAGCCAAGAGACTTCCGATTCTCTTAAGGTCTTTAATGGAAAGATTCCAATCGATGAGAGAGTAACAACCATTCACGAGTTCTTCACAGGAAAACCTGAAGTTCCAAGCATATCTAGTGCTGAAGAACTAGAAGATTACAGAGGGAGGCTGAAGGAGGCCCTCCTTGCCGAAACGTTCAACGCATTCCCAAAGAAAGCTTGCAACATCGACGTTGAGATCAAACTTATGCAAGAGGAGGGAGGCTTGCAAGGTTACTTAATCGCTTTTACTCCTGAAGAAAACCTTAGGCTCCACATGCATGCGATACTTCCATCATCAAGGCCAAAAAAGATACTCGTTATCCCGACCAGCTCAGCAAGGTCGATTAGTTTTGGCGATCCTCTGGTCCAAGGAAGCCCTTGGGCAAAGGTTTTCGTGGAGTTAAGAGGAGTTGGAGAAACGTCTTGGTCACAAGATTTCCAGTGGTTCATACGAAGAGCTTCCATGCTGACTGGAAGAACGATAGCAAGCATGAGGGTGTATGACCTTCTACGTGCCTTGGAGGCCCTAGAATCCTTCGATTGGTTCGACAAGAAAGGTATGGCGCTTATGGGAAGCGGTGAAATGGCTGCAGTAGTCTTATATGCGGCGCTTCTGGATGGGAATGTAAGGACTTTAGTGCTGCATGAGCCACCAGCTACTCAGAACGTAAGGTCCAACCCTGATGGAACAGGTTCTGCTCTGGAGATGTTGAATTGTCTTAGGTATACTGATCTACCATATGTCGCTGGCTTGCTCTGGCCCGCAGAACTTGTGTTCCTAGGTCCCAGACCCGATGCATACTCCTGGGCAAAAGAGTTGTACATTAGGCTTGGATCTCCGGGTTTGGTGCGCCATATCAAGAATATTGGAGAGTTGAGCTAGGTTCGTAGATAGCAATGGAAGTTCATTACCTTCATTAAAGGTCGAGCTGCGTTGATATTTACTGCAATTCACATGGGCAGGTTAGCTGCCAAAAAGGTAGTTGCATTATTCGCATTTTATCGATTAAATGCGCACCTTAAACCAACCTGGTCCTTGGAAATCATTAATCTGCCAATTTCAGGTAATTTTTACCCCAGAAGATTTAAAATAGGCGACTATATCATGTTTCCTATTAGGTTGTCGGATGATATAGCTCTTTTTAATGTGGCTTGAGATGCACTTAAGGCAATTCTCTTAGTTCTTCCGTACCTTCCATGGCTAACAAGCTTGCATACAAGGATGCCTGCCTCTTCCAACTCATTCATTAGAGTGCTTACCCTCCGGTGGGTAAGTGGCTCTATACCAATGCTTTGACATAGTGAACTGTACCATGTGTAACATTCACCACTAGTGATGTTATGTCCTTTACAGGAGATCGCTTTTATGGCACCAAGAAGCACGAGCCTTGAATGAAGTGGTAATGTCTTTACAACTTCATATAATCGATCTTCCTCTATCTTTTTCCAAGCCATTCTAACGCACTCCTCATCGACCATTTTGTGCATTTCCCTTTCAGCGATTTCGCCAGCAACTCGCAATAGATCTAGAGCCCTACGGGCATCGCCATGTTCTGCTGCAGCGAGAGCCGCGCTAAGCTCTATGGTAGAGGAAGGTACCACTCCTTCGACAAAAGCTTCCGCCGCTCTCTCAGCTAGGATGTCCCTTAGCTCCGGCGATGAATATGGTTTAAAGATAACCTCTTCTTCACTAAGACTGCTCAATACTCTTGGTCCCAAATATTCTTTAAAGCCCAAATCGTTCGATATTCCAACAATTGTTAGCCTTGATTGTCCTATTAGCTCGTTTATTCTGCTCAATTCATATAGAAGACGGTCACCAAAACCCTTTACTAAAGCATCTATCTCGTCCAAAACAACTATACTACAAGAACGTTGAGCCCTAATAGAGGAGATCAACCTTTGGAATACTTCAGATGTCGCGAGGCCTGTAAAGGGAACCATTATACCATGAGAGTTGCAAATCTGAGACAGAGTTCTATATTCTGTACCTGCAACGCGGCAGTTTACATAGGAACCTATGAAAGATGTTCCTAATGATTTGCACTTTTCAGCCAGTCTAGCCAAAACATATTTTATAGAGGCTGTCTTTCCAGTGCCAGTCTTACCATACACCAGTATGTTAGATCCTCTTGAACCGACTAATGTTGGAGATAATATCTCGGCAACTTTTTTTAGTTCCTCTTCCCTATGTGGCAGGCTTGATGGGAGAAAGTCGTGCCTAAGTATATCTCGATTTTTAAAAATAAGATTGAAGTTAATGAATCGTTCAAATACTGACTCTAACGGATCCTGCCCCAGGGGAAATCTACCAACGGACGCGCGTTTCTGCCATAATTTTAAGCAATTAGTGTAAAAAGTTTGGAATGAAAACTACACCATTATAATATAGGTAAATTGGTTAAATGGACACGCACACCCCTCCGTTTCCATTGGAAACAATAAATCAGTAAACTACACTATTTTATACTTGTAATTTTTATACTCTGAACCTAGACAGTCGAGAAAGTATAAAAATAAAGTGATATTTTATTTGAAACTTATAACTACAATTTATACTATATGGAATTATAGTCACGCTTACGATACTCCAGTGGAAAAGAACGGGTGGAGGTGAACAAATCCATATGAGCCTATATTACAATCTATTTGTCATTAACCGAATTTTGACTATTTTTCTTCAATTGGTACAAGAATTGTCTCCCTTTTCTACTCCTTAATAGAACTCCATGATCAACCAATCTACTCAATAGTCTACTAACATGCTCCCTACTCATATTTAGTTTGTATTGAATCTCTCTGGCAACCATACCCTCACTAGATGATAAAAGATTAACAACCTGCGCTTCCGTAGATGAGAGCTTATTTCCTGCCTCTACAGGTAATTCAATTCCAGATGATTCATTCTGATACATTTTTTTCGACTTTATTTCTTTACCTTCAAATACCGAACTTGAGAACCTTCTATCAAGCTCAGCACTTACTTCAAAAGCTGTAGCTAAATACTCTCTTAATTTCATAATCTCAGCCTCAAGCTCTTTTAATCTGCCCAATGCAACCTCCGATCTAAGATTTGCAACCTCGGCCTCATAGGCTGCCCAATCAACCCTGCTTATGACAGATCGCAAAGTTAATCCAATATCACTGTTGATCGCAATCGATTTCGCCTTGTTTTCCTTTTTTAAAGAATCTCGTTTAAACTTGCTTAATATTCCTACAAGGATCGCAACAATAGTCAAGTATTGTATTAAATATGATGGGATATAAGCAATCAACTATTTTTTCCCTCATGCTTTAATTTATACGCCATAATAACGTCAATCTTCGTAACTATGCCCTTAAGCGTACCCTCTTCCATTACTAAAATAGCAGCATGTCCTCTCGATAGTAGATCTGCAACCTCCTCCAAACTTGTTTTAGGAGAAACCAGAGGATAAACTGAGCTTATAAGATCGCCAACCTTCGATTCATATACTTTTTCAGGCGATGAAAGGTTAGCTACTAATTTTTTCAAAATCTTTTCTTCTTCTATTCCACCCACCGGGCGGCCCTTTAACAAGACAGGAAGTTGCGATACATCTCTTCTTCTCATAATTTCTACCGCTGTTCGAACCTTTTCATGAAAATCAACTGAAATTACGGGGCTCGACATTATGTCTGACGTAACAATGTTAACTGGTATGCTGTTGAGAACCTTAAGTATTCTTTCAAGGGTTGAAACTCTCGGATCTACTGTCCCTGCCTCAACTCTAGCGACTAGACCTTGGCTAACCCCTGCCAAACGAGCCAGCTCACTCTGCGTTAATCCCCTCCTTGTTCTTAGTGTACGGAGCTCATCGCCCTTTGGAATCAATGACATTATCACATAATCACAAAATCACAGATATAAGGTTAATCTAAGGTGAGATATAGTAATAATGGCATTATTTGATCGCTTTATCCAATCTCCTTAAAATATCGGAAAGAAGTTCTAATGCCTTCTTTTTATCGAAATCATTGATTTCTTGCCCTAAAGCTAAATCCTTTATATTTTTGATTTGACGACCTACTTCGATAAGATCTGTGATATCTCTAGTGACATCTGTGACATCTGTGATATCAAGATAACCAAGAAGGATTATGGTAAGAATTGACCTCTTTATGTTTCTTCTAGCCTGTTGTAAGGTACGGTGAAACACCCCCTTGCTTACCTTCTCTCCCAACCTAGTATAAATCTCAGAATTTTCCGTCCTATATTTACGAAACTGATATGCCATATACGTGGCTAATTGCTTTTCCGTTAAGACGCTATTTTTGACGAGTTGAGATAAAATTTCATCATTTTTGACGTATTCATACATAGCAGGCTCAATCGTTTTACTGTCTCGCTAATGTTATACAAAAAGTTATGCCCTAGAGCATCACTCGTAAGAACTTCGCAATCTTGTTGTCGGAAATTTGTACCCATAATACTAACCTACACATCCAGAATTGCCTTGGACTGATAGCTTTCAGACTTGATCAAGTACATGCCTTGTCTGGATCCAACAATCTAATGCATCTACGCATATATCAGATGTGGCTAAAGATTGGTTCTGGCTATCCTAACCTTTTATCAATAGTTTTTCTTAAGATGCATTGAATTTATGAAAACCGACGCTGTGCATAAATTACTGATTGACTGGGAGATATATTGCGCACGATGCATAGATCGTCTAGGGGATACGTTAATCAAGCAACCTCGATGCCTCTCATTACTAAACAGGCATGAGGGTCAAGCCTTTCTACACATGTATGCATAGGTGAAAGCTAATAGTATTGGTATCCATATCTCGGAATTAGACATTCAAACCAATATGAAAAAAGACCATTATTTGCCTAAAAGCCAAAAAAGGCTTAAAAAGCATCTATCTACGATAGCACAATTTTATTTAGTAAAAAGCTACCATGGGCAGCTAATCATCTGGAATCAAGATCCAAAGGTAATAAAATGGTAGAAGGGTAAAGGGTTATTATGGTGTTCTGCCCAGATCAACTGCAGGTAAAAAACAACAAATAAGTGAATAAGCAATGGGAAGGCGCAAAAGAAAGGTTATCAAGATAGTTAAGAGGAACCTTCCTAAAATATTTCTATGTCCAAAGTGTGGAAAACAAAGTGTAAGTGTCAAAATAGATAGAAAGAAACAGATTGCCCATATAACATGCGGTGACTGCAAGATTTTTACAGATGTTCCAGCATATGGGCATGAGCAACCTGTAGACTTGTATTGTAAGTTTGCCGACAAATTTTATGGAGGGCAAATTTAGTTGGTTGGCAACGTAGAGTACATGCTTAAGAAGCGTTTAGAAGAAGAAAAAGGTCTTCACTTTCTCTTGTTGGATCCCCAAAAGCAAAATGACGTAGGAACTATAGCGCGTTATGCTGAGAAATCAGGAACCTCCGCTATCCTTGTAGGTGGATCTACAGCAATATTAACTTCCGAATATGACCAAGTTATAGAACAAATAAAAATTAATTCAAATTTACCTGTCATAATTTTCCCAAGTAATTTGCCGAGCATCACAAACAAGGCTGATGCCATCTTCTTTATGTCTCTAATGAACTCAATAAACCCATACTTCATAACCGGTGCTCAAGCACTGGGAGTAGGAGTGATAAGAAAATATAAGCTAGAAGCGATTCCGCTAGCATACATCATAGTAGGTGATGGTGGGGCTGCAGGATTTGTTGGTCAGGCTCAATGCATACCTATCGAACATCCAGAGTTAGCGGCAGGATATGCAATGGCTGCTGAAATGTTTGGTTTTAGGTTGGCATATCTTGAAGCAGGCTCAGGCGCCCAAAAAGCGCTATCTCCAGCTTTTGTTTCTGAAGTAAGAAAATGCATTTCCATACCCCTCATAGTCGGGGGAGGCATAAGGACGGAATCGCAGGCAGAGGATCTCGCAGCTGCTGGAGCAGATATACTAGTTACAGGAACGATAATCGAAAAGTCATGCGAATACGACAAAATAGCGAAATTGGTCGTTGCCATAAGAAGAGGTGCAAGAAATCGAACTATATTAAGCAAATCTTGAACATATTAGTGATTTTTTAACGTATAATTCATTTTTAAGCCTTTTTTGCGAATTATTTACTAATAAAGGTATATTTAAGCCTTGAATAGCTGTGTAATAGAGCTTCACATACTATTATTTAGTAGCTATGTAAGCGGAGTAGAAATAAAACATTTGGATTTAACACTATAAGGGTGGTTATGATGACATGCTTTGAAAATTTCTTTGCATCATTGAAAAGAGCCTTGGGCCGCCCTGACTTTTATGACATTTGGCCTGAATTTGAACCAACATATGATGAGAACGAATTTACAATAACAACTGTTCAGAGAATAGGAGAGGTACTGTTGCTGAATTGTGGATCTTGTGATGGACCCTCCGATACAAGGCACCCCAAGTGCGAAAACTGCGTGCATCGAAGGGTTCAGTACGGTGTTGAAGCATACCAAAAGTCAACGGGAAGAAGCAAATCAGGTTGGTCTACCGTTTTCCTAACAAGAGTCATACAGTATAAACCTGCCATAACGGTCACGACCAATGAAAAACAATAATCCCTTAGCGGATGAGGAATACGCTTCTTCTTTACTGAACTCCTTGCAAGAATGCTATGAGCTTGCATTGGAGGCTAAAAAAAGAGGAATCGATCCTGAAAGGGAAATCGAATCTAAAATAGTCTATTCACAAGCTGAAGCGACAGAATACCTAGTAGGTCTTCCTGGTCTAGCGAAGAGAATGAAGGAACTGGTAACGGAGGTGCCGATTGCTCAGGTACCATTCAAGTTGGCGGAAGAAATAGTATATGGGAAGTTTGGACACCTTGAGCCAGAGAAAGCTGCTCTTACCGCTATTAGGACCGCCCTGGCTATTCTGACCCCTCCAGGTACTACAGCAGCTCCAATGGAAGGAATCGTCGATGTAAAGATAAAGAAGAATGAAGATCATTCACCTTATTTAGCTATATACTTTGCAGCTCCAATGAGGTCTGCTGGTGGAACGGAACAAGCCGTTGCAGTGCTTCTGGCAGATTTTATACGTAGGGCATTAAAACTCGAAAAATATAGGGCTACAGAAGAGGAGGTTAACAGGTTCGTCGAAGAGATACGAATCTACGAAAGGGAGGTTGGCCGTTTTCAATACAGGGTGTCTGATGATCAGATCAGATATGTCTGCCAGAATCTGCCTGTAGAGGTTACTGGAGTGCAATCTGATAAGACAGAGGTAACCCTTTACAGAAATTTACCTAGGATAGAGACCAACAAGCTGAGGGGAGGGGCTCTAAGGGTTCTTAACGATGGAATCGTAGGGCGTCGCAATAAAGTTCTCAGATATGTTTCTGAAATTGGATTGACGGGATGGAACTGGTTAGAAAATGTTACAGCTTCTGCCAGACAAGAGAAATATCTCGGAGAGGTTCTCGTAGGACGACCAGTCCTATCATTCTCGAATCTATTTGGCGGGTTTAGGCTGCGATACGGTCGCTGTAGAAATACTGGATTGGCATCGATGGGAGTACATCCTGCAACGATGGTGATAACGGACAACTTCCTTGCCGTTGGTACCCAAATCAGGGTTGAAAAGCCAGGAAAATCTGGGACGATCGTACCAGTAGATACGATAGACCCCCCGATTGTTAAACTGCTTGACGGATCTGTAGTAAGGGTAGATTCGGTGGAAAAAGCTCAGCAAATAAGGGAAAGAATATCCTCTATCCTATTTCTTGGAGACCTTTTGATAAGCGTAGGTGAGTATCTGGAGAATAACATACCACTCGACAAACCATCTTTTGTAGAAGAGTGGTGGAGCGAGGAATTGAAGCAGGCGGTATTCAAGATAGGAGAAGATGAGGCTGCCAAAAAAGTGAGGATTCCGATTGAAAGGCTTCATGAACTAATAGACGAACCTTTGTATGTGAAACCGAGCTTAGAAGAGGCCAAGCAAATTTCTTTATGCCTTCATATACCATTGCACCCTCGTTTCACATTCTTCTGGGGGCAAATATCCGTCGAGGAGGCTCTCCATCTCAGGCACATTCTGGAAAAAAATAATTTCACGCAAAATGGAGAAGGGATCGAGCTTCAAGATGAATTCGTTGGAAGCGCCAAAACCATACTGGAGAAGCTTTGTGTTCCTCACAAAATGAAGGGCTCTAGAATCTTAATCGAGCCTGAGGAGTATGGCGCTCTTATTTTCACTCTATTGACAAGAGAGCTGCCAGATCCGCTGCCAAATAAGACCTTGGAGCTTGTTTCAGCCACATCTGGAGTAGAGATAAGAGAAAAAGCAGCCACCTTTTTGGGAGTTAGGATGGGGAGGCCTGAGGCAGCTGCCCCTAGATTCATGGACCCCCCCATAAATGCCCTTTTTCCAGTCGGGAGCACTGGAGGAACGAACAGGAACATCCTTGAAGCATCATCAAAAGGACTTGTTTTGGTTGAGATTGCCTCAAGATTCTGTAAAAATTGCAATGCTCCATCGCACTTCGTTTATTGTCAAAATTGCGGAAACAGGACAACCACGATAATGAGGTGCCCCACATGCGGCACATCAGTTGAATCTGAGAAATGTATGAAGTGCGGGAGAAAAACTGCTCCTTACAGCAGGACCACTATAGATTTAGCAAAATACCTTAATGATTCGCTAAAATTACTGTCGATGAACACGCCCCCAAAGAACCTCAAGGGAGTTGTGTCTCTTATCAATCCTGGAAGGATTCCAGAAAATTTAGCTAAGGGCATCTTGAGAGCTCATTTCGATCTATTTGTTTTCAGAGATGGAACTGTAAGGTTTGACGCCTCAAATGCTGTCCTTACCGAGTTCAAACCATCGGAGATACATATACCATTGCCTCTTTTGAGACAATTGGGGTACACCAAAGATACTAGAGGAAATGAGTTAAATGATGAAGAGGCTCTAGTACCATTGAAGCCACAAGACATCATCATTCCAGAAAAATGCGCCAATCATCTTTTAAAATTGGCAAAGTTCATAGATGAGCTGCTTGTCAGGGCATATGGAGTAAAGCCCTTTTACAACTTAAAGAATGCCCAAGATCTGACAGGTCATCTGATAGTAGGCTTATCTCCTCATACATATGGCGCAATACTTGGAAGGATAATCGGATTTACCAGATCTGATGTTCTCTTCGCCCATCCATTGTGGCACCAGGCAAAGCGGCGCGACTGCGATGGAGATGCCGACTCAGTTACCCTAGTTATGGATGTACTGCTTAACTTTTCCAGAAGTTATCTTCCAGATCAACCAGGTGGACGAATGGACTCACCTTTAGTCATTCTCCCCCTTATAAGTCTCTTAGAGGTCGAGGACCAGGTCTACAACTTGGAGAACTGCGACAGATACCCACTCGAATTCTTTAGCCTAGCATGTAACCAAACTCATCCAAATGAGGTTCGTAGCATCATGAGGTTCGTAGGAGATTACGTTAGGGAGGGTCTGCATTTAGATACAATCTTGGCAAATCACTTATCAAAACAGATAGATGGTGGACCTTTGCAGAGTTCTTACAGAAAGCTTGGTTCCATGGCCAAGAGGCTTGAATCTCAAATGGCTTTATCAGATAAGCTTGTGGGTGTTGATGCCGCAATAGTGGCAGAACGTATTTTAGATTCCCATCTTCTACGTGACCTATCGGGAAACCTCAGGGCATTCTATACACAGGGAGCGAGATGTAAAAGGTGTGGTGCTAAATTCCGGCGCGTACCATTGATTGGAAGGTGCTCAATCTGCCATGGAGAATTGATAATGCTTGTGCACAACAGAAGCGTCGGAAAATATATGGAATTGGTTCTTTGGCTATTGTCAAGGTACGAATCCAATGAGTACTTTAGGCAGTATGCCTCGCTGTTAAGGCTTGAAGTAGACAAATTAAGGGAACCATCGGGAAAGAAAATCTCAGATTACCTATATGGTGAATAACAGCTCAAGCATGCCACATCGCCTCAGCCAGTATTGGTACCGTTTCGATTCTGAGCGAATCAAGGTGGACTAAGGAGAATATGCCTGGCGTTGGAACATAACCTAACGCCTGCTGGTAAGGGGTCATTCTTTGCCAACAACCGGTATTGGCAACGATCACGCCTCTATACTCCCCTACCTTATAGACATGGACATGTCCGGCGTGGAAAACATCTGGCCTTTCAGTTATTACGAGCATGTCCTCTCCATCTGTGTTGATGGGCGTTCTACCACCATATATTGGTGCCAAATGCCTTACAGCCAAGAGATGGCTCATGGCCAGATGGGGGTTCGAATAATCTAATCCTGGCACTCGGTTAGCTAAATCTTCAAGACTCGTTCCATGTGTTAGGAGGAATTTTACCCCGTGAAGGGATACGAGGGAAGGATTGCTCAGGAGTGTTATGTTTTCAGAATCAAGAAGAGGAGCGCTATATTCATCCGGAATTGGAGGCTGAGGCAGTGCTTTTAGCGTAGCATCGTGGTTACCAGGAATAATAATGATTTCAACATGTTCCGGTATCTGTCGCAATAATTCTGCAGCTTTCTTATACTGGGTTCGCACATCTTTGATAGCTAGCTCCTTCTCTTGTTGGGGATAGACTCCAACCCCGTCAACCAAGTCACCCGCTATTATGACATATTTCACTTCTCCCACGACCTTTCTTGTTTCAGGCCCCCCAACCTTGCCATTCAACCACTTCAAGAATAGTTGAAACGCCTTATCCATGAAATAGGAACTCCCCACATGGAGGTCAGAGATTAAGACAGCGCAAACATGTTCTGGTGATTTGTTTGGTTTTGAATCTGGTAAATCAGGAAGTATTATGTCTAGGCATATGAATTTTCCTCCCAAAACAACCACCTCAAAGCAAGCTACGAGATCTGGATGGAGTTTGCTCGCCTTGCTCTTTAGGTCTTTCGAAGCCGATTGAGGTATTATGACGTTGGCCCATCCTTGGAGGTCCTCTATAAGTATGTAATTTTCAGTTTTAACCTCCAAAACCATGGCGATAATCTTTAACTTTGTCTTGTCGGGCGCCCTTCTTGCTTCCACGATGGAACTTACTCCGACGACATCTAGGCGTGACCTGAGAATTCTCTCAAGTTTTCTAAATCGATCAGCAAGGTACGCTCTCTTCGACTCTACATCGTCGCTTGGTTTCGACGCTCTTTCAATACTAAAAAGAACCTTCAAGTTGCTCGCGATCGAAGCTGCTTCAGAATTTGTTACCTCTCCCGATGTATCTGCAGATGAAAAGCCGATTTTAGGCTCTTCATATCCATATCCCTTCAAAGCTTCTTCCAGGGTCTTTTCCGATATGAAGACAGTTGAGCTCCCTATCCTATCCGCTACATAATCTATAAATTCGCTGTAGTTAAGACTTCTCTTGGAAATTAGGTAATCGAGTGCCGAAGAATCAACGACAAACCCCTTCTTGCTCAATTTCTCCAATATGAACCTCTTTTCCTCTTCGTTTTCCATATCACATTAGCCTTCCATCCATCCTCTCTTCAAGATATTCCTTTAACTACAACCATTATTTGATGAGCAAATCCTTTAATTATGCCTTCTCATCTCCCTAGTGAATGAGGCAAGATGGCCAGAAAGAAGACGAGATCCAGGGAATCGCCGATGCCGGCAGCATCGGCTGGGCTTCTCCGATTTTTCGAGGAAGAAAGCGGAGGGTTCAAGGTTCGACCAGAGGTGGTCATACTGCTATCCGTAGCCCTCATGGTTCTTAGTATCGTTGCGCCACTTTTCATTAAGCTATAAAAGGGCTCATCAAACAACCTTCTGGAAGGCTAAAAAATGGTGCTATGAAACTAGGTAAAGTGCTAGAAATGGTTGCATCGGAGGAGGATGTTCCAAAATTCAGTAGAGAGCTACAGCTAGCTATTCGAAGATATGGTTGGGTTGTGAGTTTTCCTTCATTTAAGAACTTGTTATTTTTGTTATTCGGCACCTCAATCTGCTCTTGGATCATTCTGGTTCCTCAAGGATCCAGCCTTGAGGCAGCATTTGCATGGATTATGGGACTTGCCATCATACCTCTACTATTAGATAGCGCGTTTCTTAGGTACAAGTGGTATCGCTCTTCAATTTTAGATAGAAGGCGTCTCGTCGCGGTATCGGTAGTGTGCAATGGCATTTTTACTATCTGTATCTTGGCAGCTAGCATTTTATCCATTATTCTTCCAGCTCGCATTCTGATTCTTTCGGCGACCTTCTTTGGTATGTCGATCAGCTTTTTGATCCGCTTTGCGGCCCTCTCTGCCCTCGGAGCGCCAAGAATAAGGATCGGTTCCACCTCCTTGTACTTCCTCACCTCCTTTGCCTTGGCTCTCCAAGGCTTGCCAACCTATGTTGACAGGATCGGCCTGGGCATATCACTCATTGCCTGCTGGTTTATCTCTACCATATTTTACTCTTGGATCTTAGCTTCCATAAATAAAATCGGCCTCAGAAAAATAGGCGTGCCAGGTCTAGCTGTGTTTAATGCATACTTTCAGAGCCGGTTGATCGGATTTAATCAAGATTTCGAGGACATCCTCGACAAGCTGGGTGAAGAGGGAAAGGTTGATTGCTGGTTGATGCTGTTCAAGGACGAAGAAGGGAAAAACATCTTAGGCATTGCTTGCACATCAGCTCACTTTGGACCATTTGACAACGTTGGAAGCGGTGGCCTCTCACATGAGCTCAGATTGGCCCTTGAGGAGAAGCTAAGATGTCCCGTAATGGTCATGCGCGCTTTATCTGACCACAGCAAGGATTTGACTTCCAGAAAGGAATGCGAGAAATTGATTAGCGAATTCCCAACTAAAGCAAGCCTCGAAGAACTCTACGCATGTTCACCACTAGTAACCGAGACCGCTATGAATCACACCGCCACTTCCTTAGTTACTGACAGCTTCTGTCTGATAATTTTGTCACGTTCACCCATGCCTACTGAGGACATGCCCGGTAGGGTCAGGGATCTGGTCTTTAGCAACATCGCTTCATATGGAATTAAGGAAGCATTGATAGTTGATGCGCACAATTGTATCGGGAATTTAATGAGCGATATTCAAGACATCGAAGCAGAATTCTTTGCCGAAGCAGCTAGCAGGTCCATTGCTGAAGCATCTGTCAAAGTCGGTAACTTCCAAGTGGGCTTTTGCAGAGTTCACCCCCCTAACATAGGGATCGAAGATGGGTTAGGTCCAGATGGTATTTCCGCTGTTGTGTTCAGGCATCAAGAAACATTATCGTCACTCGTAGCACTGGATGGGAACAACATGGTAGTGGGGCTCAACGATAGGATAAAAGGGGAATTGAGAAAAAGCTTAACGGTATCAGGATCTGAGGTTGTAACGACCGATACTCACTTGATGACAGGTTTATCGCGTGTTCAAGGTGGCTACAATCCAATTGGAGAAAAGATTGGCCATGACATACTTGCAAGATTCTGCTTAGAAGCGGTATCTAGAGCTATTGAGACAGCAAAATCTGCAAGGATCTCGGTCGCTTCGGGAGTTGTTGGAGGACTAAGGGTTGTAGGACAGGGATTGGCAAGACTCGCGGAGCTTCTCGATGTATCCATCTCGGCGATAAAGAGAAGCTTGATTTTAAGCCTCTCATTAATCGGATTCCTTTCTTATCTAGTAGCGATTCTTATATGATTCCTCAGGATATCGCTATTCTTATCTCGATGGCAGACTTCCATATCTTTTTGTCCCCATCTTCGAGTTCGTCAGAAGAAATTTTGATATCTTTGATATCGATTTTCTTCAAAAAAGATCTTTCAAGCGAATTTACTACGTCAACGGCTTTTGAGATAGCATCACCTCTGGCCCTGATGGTCAACTCCTTGCATCCAGAGTTAAAGCTCGTTATGCAAGCTGTAACGTAGGCCCATACCTCTTTTTTGCCAACCTTTATCGTATCTAGTTGCGAGCCCATCGTAGCATGCCAACTACCCTTTTCATGTGTAATTAGGGGAAATAAGCTCTACGGTCGAACTGTTCAAAAACACATGGCACCAGTAAAATCTATCAATGGGAGAATACAAAATACGCCCATGGACATATCGTCTGTCAAAATAAGAGCTCCTGATGGCTGTAACCTGATTCTGGGGCAGGCTCATTTCATAAAGACCGCTGAAGACATTTACGAGGCTATGGTCTCTTCAGTTCCAGACATAAGGTTTGGCATTGCATTTAGCGAAAGTTCAGGCCCTTGCCTAATTCGAGTTGAAGGCAACGATGAGGAGCTTTCGAATTTGGCAGCAAGCATGATGCTCAACATTGGTGCCGGACACTGCTTTATAGTACTGCTTAAGCAAGCCTTCCCAATTAATGTCTTGAACGCCTTGAAGAACGTCCCAGAGGTCTGCACAATTTACTGCGCAACCGCCAATCCCGTCGAGGTTTTGGTCGCAGAGACAGAATTGGGTAGGGCCATCGTCGGAATCGTTGATGGCTCGAAACCTAAAGGAATAGAGAATGAAGAGCAGAGGAAAGAGAGAAGGCAGTTCCTACAGAGGATCGGTTACAAGAAGTAGTCTATTTCTAAAATTTTTATTAAACTGGAGCTCTCTGCAAATCGACATCTGTATTAGGCGTTATGACGATTCCAAGCTTACCATCAAAAGGATTGGCGCGGACAACTATCCACTTTAGGCGCACAACAGAACCTGGACGCAACCTACTTATCTTCTCTATTCCGTCCCTCCAAGCTACAACCTGCACCTCTCCCGTATCGTCTGCCAGCATTAAGGTTGCTTTTTGAATTTGCTCGCCGGTGGATGTTGTTACCTCTGTTATGTTCGCTGGCTGAGACACGATGCCTTCAATGATTACATTACGCATGCCTGCCTTCAGTTCACCGATGCGGTGTACCGATACCTTTGGTTCTCGCACCATTTTCATGTCGCTTTGGGCAGGCTCTATTATGCCCATGTTGCCGATAGTAAGCGCCGTTCCTTGCCCGCTTCGCCTGATCTTCGCGTTCCTCAAGACAACGCGAGCCCCCTCCTTGAGAGCTGGAAAACTCTTATCGCCCCATATGGTCAACGTAACGCATCCTGTATCGTCGCACAGGATAGCTTCTTGGGCCCTCCTTTCTCCAAGTCCCTCTACCACAACCGTCTTCGGAGGGAAAATTTTCTGAACTATAGCGTAAATGGTTACCAAACCTTGCTTTTGGTCAAGTTCTGCTATCTTAACGGTATTTTCAATCAATCGAGTTTCTTCCCCCAGCTCCAGATGGCTCCCCCTGTCTGCTACAAACTCGACTTCTCCTCCCCTTCCCTGTCTTGTCTTCGCAAGCGCAACATAAAGCATCTTGCCAACATCTTTCTCCGACAGTTGGTCGGCAAGCTCATTCCAAAATGCACCAGTCACGCTTGTTTTCTCGTCGGCGACAACAACCCTCCTGACCTTCCCCATTGTGCCATCGAATCGCTTAAACTCTGTTATGGGTAAAACTCCGATCACCGATCCCATGATGTTGACCACTTGAAGGTCATTAGTCAGTTGGCTTGGTTTGGTATAGAATTCCTCCCTCGTCGGAAGATCGTCTTCCTCGAGCTTAATGATAGTGCCTGATTGTCCAATGTGCAGCTCCGGTCTTCCAAGTCTCCCTTCCTTGCAATATGCTTTCCTAACGCGTACAACGTCATTCGGCTTTAGAAACTGTGACTCGACAAGATCGGCTTTCTCCCTCCATATTATGAGGGATGCCCAGCCAGTTTGATCACCAATGAGAAGCTTTACGAATCTTCCACCCATCTTCGTTTCACTTGAGAACTCCCTCGGTGGAAATATCGATATGATACGTGCCTTCACATTTACGCTGCTCATCCCGGGGGAGAGTTCCGAGATCTTGAGATCGGAATCGGAGGTGTCCTGCTCGAATTTGACCCCAAGTTCGTGAGCAACCATCAGAACAGCCCAAACTCCCTTATACTTTTCACTAACAGTAGCTTCCTTCCTTTTTTCATCAATTAGTTTTAGGACCTCTTCCTTACTCAAATCCATTCTATGGCGAAGTATAAGCTCCAAATACCTCTCAAAGGGAGATTCGGTCATTCCACGCCCTTCCAGATTCCAACGACAGAGGTTAAGTTCAGACCAATAATAATGTTTAACCCGACTTTATAGCAAGGACCTTGAGCTCACTCTTGCCTTTTCCTGCGCGTCACGATCTCAAAAGCGCCTACAACGAGTACGATTACGATCAGGACGCCCATAGCGAAGCCCAACAGGTCAAGGAACTCCAATATTTCCATGAAGGTGCCTGGCCGTCTAAGTCTATTGATGGATATTAAGGATTGCGCTGCCTTAGAATCAGCTATCTTCACGCCAAAATAATATCCCCCGAAGTTGAATTTAGAGGAGGCCAGCTACTTCCAAGCCCTTAACCACTATCCCCACAGGTGCTTTGCGCACTACAATGATGGCGAATCCAACCGCTTTTAAGACGAAAACAATCCGCCTTATGCAGACAGGATTACGGGACCGATCTTGTTCTGGCTTATATTGAAAATTAAGCCTCGGAGGGGATTCGAACCCCTGGTTTGCAGCTATCCAGCAAACAGATACAAGGCTGCTGCCCTACCAGGTTGCCCTTCACCCTCTGGGTTAATTCTGGGCCACCGAGGCAGGCTTACAGGTTTAACTTGAATGGCTTAAAAGTTTGTTGGCCTCGGACATAATGGGGTGTCCGTACTGGTTTCTTGGATTGTTTGCACCACTATCTCCACTCCTGACATATTATGTCGTAATTTAAGTAGCTTTTATACAAGTTACATATGAAAAGCATATTTGTGACAATAGGGGAAAATCGATATGGTGGCATTTTCAAGTACATAATGGCATGATAAAATTTTTGTCATGCATGATTTGGTTAATCCAAATCATGTTCCAATATTTAAGAGAAATAGTTATAATGCAACATCTAATCGATAAAAGGGAATTTCTAAAGGTGAAATTGAGCAATGAAACCAAGAGAGATCGGGCCGAGCGTCTACTCGATTGGAGCGGTCGACTGGGACAGGAGGCTTTTTGACGAGCTAATTCCCCTTCCCGATGGCACAACCTACAATGCCTATCTAATCAAGGGAAGTGAAAAGACCGCGCTTATAGACACAGTTGACCCGACAATGAAGAACGTGCTGATGGAGAATCTTAGCATGCTCGGAGTCAAGAGCTTGGATTACGTCGTCGCCAACCACGCCGAACAGGACCATTCGGGAACGCTACCATGGATACTGGAGCTATATCCTGAAACAAAGGTCATAGCGTCTCCGAAATGCAAGAGTATGTTGATTGATCTATCGCTAACTCCAGAAAGCAGAGTTATTAGCAAAGAAGATGGCGAGACACTTTCTCTGGGCGATAAAACCTTGGAATTCGTGCATGCGCCATGGGTTCATTGGCCAGAGACCATGCTTACTTACTTGAGAGAAGACAAGATTCTTTTCACTTGCGATCTTTTCGGTTCTCACCTTGCATCTTCAGACCTATATGTAATAGATGAGGCTGTTGTTTACGAAGCAGCAAAAAGGTATTATGCGGAGATCATGATGCCTTTTAGAACCATAATTCAGAAGCACTTGGAGAGGATTGGAAATCTGAAGGTGGACACAATTGCTCCGAGCCACGGTCCAGTTTACAACAAGCCTGATTTCATAATCAAAGCATACAGAGATTGGGTTTCCTCACCTCCCAATAATGTTGTCGTAATTCCGTATGTCTCAATGCATGGTAGTACAAAGAAGATGGTAAGATATCTTGTAGATGCACTTGTAGAAAGGGGCATAACTGTTAAGCAGTTCGATCTTGCTAGGGCAGACATCGGTAAGTTGGCAATGGCCTTGGTGGATGCAGCAACACTTGTAATCGGCTCTCCTACAACTCTAGTTGGACCGCACCCGAATGTCGTCTATGCGGCATATATTGTGAATATGCTGAGGCCAAAACTGAGGTTCGCATCCATAATCGGATCATACGGATGGGGCGGAAGGATGGTTGAACAGATTACCGGAATGATCTCAAATCTAAAGGTTGAGCTGATACCGCCAGTTATCGTGAGAGGGTTTCCGAAAGCAGAGGATTACAAGGCCTTAGACAGGTTAGCAGATGCGATCTTGAGCAAGCACAAAGAACATAAAATAGCTGAAAGTAAGTAATTCTGCATCAATAAGAATTACCTCAGATAATATCTGAGCAATATAGTGGTGGACCGGTTGGGATATGTTCGGCGGATTTACATTCGCCTTTGGACCCAAGACTTCCTGAGTGCAAGTCAGGCGTTCTTCCAGGCTGAACTACCGGTTACTGGCCCTGCCATGGAAGCAAGGACTCCCAGTCTTTTCCGGTCCATGTTATTCATTTATGAACACATATTTATTAGTAGTGTGCAATCATAATTATAATGAAGGCGAGTCGAATACCCGCATCTTTGTCACCGATTTATATATAAAAGGCACCTTTTAATGCTCTGCATGTTCGTGATAGGGAATATTTGCCAATTTATAATCGTGGTTACGCATGAGAAATTCAACCCTGTACTACCGTAGGCCTCCAGATCGCCTAGCTATAATTGAAACTCGCATTTTAGAGGAAACGAGCAATCTTGTTGTTATGCAGCACACAATAAGGACATCTAAACCACTAGAGGTTAACGGAATCAAAGTCTTGGATGATGGATATAATGCCGTCTGGTTCGTCTATCGAGGGGAGCATCACGACATCGGTGTCATAAGTGATCCGAATGGCAATTTCACTGGCTACTACTGTGATGCAATCCTGCCAGTAATAAGTCGGGATGGCATTTACGATATAACCGATCTTTTCCTCGATCTTTGGATTTCTCCAGATGGACAAACGACAGTCCTTGATGAGGATGAGTTCTTCGATGCTAAATCGAAGGGGTGGATCTCAGACGATGAGGCTCGCATTGCTTGGGAGGAGATCTGCCGGATGATTAGGGGCGTAAGAGAAGGAAACTTTCCACCTGACCATGTACGCCGTTATGCCTCCATGTTGCCATACTTAAATGATGGTCGAATTAAATAAAAATTAAGCATAATTTCGTCAATGAAAATTCAAGAGAAACTTCCATGAACTAACCAGTATCTTTTGTAGGATATGTGTTGCTTACCTAAGCCAAATAAAAAGGGCGTTTAACTTTGCTCGATCACAGAAAGAAGGTATCTCTCGAACATTGGGCCAACTACATTGATGTCGTGTTTGGCAGCAACGGAGCGTGCCCTCTCGCCCATCTCTTTGGCCTCGTCCTCCTCGCTCAAAATCTTGGTCATCGCTTCCGCGAATGCTTCAGGTGTTGGCTTGACTACCAAGCCGGTACCTTGGACAAGGTCCTTGGCAGCGTTGTTAGGGAAATCTGCAGTTAGTAAAACGTTCCTGGCCATCATCGCCTCGATGGCTGAAATTCCTTCACCCTCCCTCTCACTGGGCAGAAGAAATGCATAAGAGGACTCCAACAGCATCATTAACTCACCATCCGGCAAGTAGCCATGAATGTATACTCCCTCGATCCCGCGAGAGATAGCTTTCAGCTCATCCTTTAGCGGTCCAGTGCCGACTATATGCAATTCAGCCTCTGGAAACCGTGCCCTGATTATTTTAAAGGCTCTTATTATGATGTCAACATGTTTGTGGGGAACGAGCCTTCCCGTGTATATAAATCTGCCATATTTCTTTTTTACTCTTCCTTGCGGAATGGATTCTACTGGGTTTGGGATGACAAAGACACGGCTCTCCGGTACCTTGAAGAAACGGACGAGCCGGCTTTTAGTGAATTCTGAAGTTGCGACATTATGTTTTGCAAACAAAGAAAGAAGCTTTTCGTAGTAGTAAATGCTCTCGGTCCATATTTCGCACCACTCCTGCACATAGGGCGAGCTAAAAGGGACAGAAAGCAGAGCGTGCAGCAAGGGCCACTCGCTGAAGTAGTTGATGTCATGCCGATCCAAGATTACCTTCGCGGTTGTTTTCAGGGCGTAATTTACGACTCCAGAACCCGATCTTGTTCCATGCTTTGCATTTACGTAGTTACTTCCACAGGTGTATCTGTGTATCTTAATTCCATAAAGATCGTCTTCAGCTTTCAGTCTTTCATCGTGACGGACAGTATATACATCTACACTATGGCCCCTAGAAACCAACCATTTCGAAAGTAGGAGGAATCTTCTCTCACACCCCCCAACGCTGGGGAAAAAAAGTTCTGTGAATAGCGCAAGCCTCAAGGTCTGTCTTCTCGAAAAGTCATTTCTCATTAATTCTTACTATTCGCTCCAGTTCGCGAACTCTTTTTTCCAAAATCTCAACCATTGCCTTTCGAAGGTCTTCCCCCTGGAGTCTTGAACCAGTGTCTTTAAGCGCCCTTGCCAAGACCGGATCTCCAAAGCACCCCTCAATCCAATTCTCGAAATCTCCCCGCTTGGAATGGTATTCGATGGACCTGCGATCTATGGTTTTGATTACTTCAGTAAATTCCTTGAGCCCCATTGCCTTTATGTTAAGCACTTTGTTTTCATCAAGCCAGAATTGGAAAGCCCTGCTCTTATTCCCTTTGATCTCCGCCTCTACCACCGAAACCAAACCTTGGCGCTTGGTTGCTCTGATTAAAAGATCGGTCCAAATGCTTGAAAAAACCCTGTAGAGATCCGAGGGAGAGCCGAGAGGACCTGCGAAATAGGAGTGAACCTCTGCAGGACCACCAAAACCCGTATACATGTAATAGTAGTGGTCGCTTGTCTGCAAATACCTCCAAAGCCTCTTGTAATGTCCCTCTGGAATATTTGTGCCCATCAGCCTGACAGCGTTAAAGGAAGCCCTCTGGAACTCGTTTCCAAGCCATGGACTAAGGTCGCGCGCAGTATCGGCCCAAGAGACAGTCTTACCCTGCTCATAGACATCCAATTCGCCCTCCGAAGGAATATTCGCCACAAGTTCGGAAGGCGTTGAAAAGTGGACCGAATCATGCTTTAATAGTTCATCTGGAAGGAGGCGCAGAAATTCATGGATTCCGCTCTCCGGCCAATGGTGCTCGCCAAACGTCTCATAATCAACGAATATAAGAACTAGAGGCTCCGCTATCTTGGCTATCCAAGAGGCGTATTTTTCAGCCGTCAACGGATAATGTTCCCACCACCTCGCCGAGAATCTGAATCCTATATCGTCAGACAACGAGTAATCCCTGAGCAATACCTTGAGACCAGGGATTCCCTTCGAGTTATACACTCGGTGAGGAGACCTGCCAGCCATTATCTTCGGTGATCCTTCAGTTATTATGCCTTTAAAACCAAGTTCGAAGACGGCTCTTGCTATCAGGTTATTGTATATCAGCTCAGTGTTCTCAAAAACACTTGGCTTTGCGCCCATTAGCTCCTTCATTAATGAGACGTGCTGCCTCACCTGCTCCTTGAATTCATCCATATTTTCGTAGAATATGCTCGAGAGCGAGTGAAAGTATGTCTGAGAGACAAGCTCCAAGCAACCGGTTTTGAAGAGATCCTTGTATAAGGAAAGGAGCTGAGGACACCACCTCTGGCACTGCTCAAGGTATATGCCTGAGAAACTGAAGGCAAACTTGAAGGGCCTTTTATCTCTCCGGTTCCTGCTTGCCGACTCCAGGAGTGTCTTGGTCGCTGGGAGATAGCACTTTTCTGCAACCCTCTGGAAAATCTCCCTGTTCAGTTGGTTGTCAAAATAAAGGTCGAAGAGCTCTTGATCGGTTTTGTTCTCAGCTTCCTCGATTCTAAATCTCCTGTTGATCCTATATGGTTGATGCACCTCAAAGACTAAGCATACCTCGACCAAATGGCCTTCGCTAAACTGCGCACCTCCTAGGGATAAATGCGTTCAGTCCATCAGCTGGTTGCGAACTGGAAGATTGCTGCACTGGCGTTATGTGGTCTTCTTAGGCTTGAGGTAGATATACTAAAGCTACTACGACGCTTCCATGCTTGCCCTTTGTAACTTCCATGTTCTCTTCAACCGTCGTGAAGCTTTTGAGCTCTAACTTCCTCATCCTTGCCATCTCTTGGAGCTTTAGGCACAGCTCCTTTCTCGTAGCCTCCCTGTCTTTGTAACCATGCGCCTCAGCCACTAAGCCGTACCTAACTCCGGCACCTTCGCCCCAGCCCCACCCGATTCCAGCTCCAATAGTTTCACCGGACTGGCCGTCCATTCTGGCCATCACGCAGAAAGTTATCGTACCTGGTGGGATCTCTATAGGATCGATCTGTTCGGCTCCGCTTGGCAAGATCGAAGATACAGTTACGATGTTGCATTGCGCAATGCCTGCCGCTGCAAGCGCCGCATCGAACGCGTTAAGGGCAGACGTGGAGCTCACCGCTCTGCCACTTGTGACGAAAAACTTCGTGGGAAGAAAAAGGCTCTTCTTCACGATCTGAACCTGAGAGCCCAACTTATTCCTTTAATGCCTCCGATTTACAGAGTACGTAGAAGGAGTATATCAATTTTACCCTTAGAGGTTTTTCGAGCAGAGTTTTAACCTTGGAAATGTATTTGGACAAAGTTTGTACATCTTAGAAGCGCTTTGATGAGTTTAACAGTTAAAGTTCATTTTCCAGCAAGACTATGGTCGTAGAAACCTTCGAAAAGCTCCAATGCAAAGACAAATTGCAAAAGGTCAAAGAACTTCAAACCAAAAGCAAAACAGGATTTGGAATTGGATACCTTTTTTCCTTTCCTTGATGCAGCTATTGTATGAATCAGAAGTTTCTTGCCAGCCCCAGAACACACCAAAGCAGCTTGGAAATGGGCTGCTCTCTCCTAAGGCAGGTAACTTTTGGTCAGATCCAATATTTCCTGAGAGCTAAGCTTGAGAATCCCAAAAATCCCCCTGTTAAGGCTCTTTGTACTTGGTCCTCTAGGTATCATCCTCGTCAGAGAAAGCATCCAAGTCATCCTTGTAGGTTTCCTGTAGAACTCCGCCATTACTTTTGTGATTCCTTCGGGGCTTCCAGCCGCTGCAACCCCTTCGGGGGTGAAAGATTGCAGCATAATGACAAAGTCATCGGGTCGAACCGACGAGAGGAGTCTCATCAGCGTGTCGTTCCTACTTAACCTTTTTATCAGCTCATCGTTAGTAGCTAGCTCAGGAACCTCTTTACGAAGCCTCTCCAAAAGGCGCATCGGTTTAAAAGCAGGTTTCTTTATCAAACTGCCTGTATAGATGAGTTCGCACTCCATTCCCTTTAGCCGTCTGTATGCCTCTGCTGAAGATTCAGACATCTGATCCTCCGTCACTATGTCCAGCTGGCAAGAAAATTCGGTCTTCTGTTCGAAGCCTATGAATATTGGAATGTTGCGCACATTGAGTTCCTTGAAAGGCACGTCCTTTGTTTTTATTAGAACGAATCCGCCCGACTTAGACCAATCCACAATATATTCAGGTATACACCTTACTATTTCGGGTGTGTCGAGTAATCCCTTGCCGCTTGACAAGCACAACCACCTGCTCAAAGTGTGCGGGCAGCCTGTTTTAATATGTAGCGGTCTTAAAAAACCGAAGATGAGCACTTCAATTCCATTAACCAGCTACCGTATCTCCTCTTCCGCGCTGACCATGCCATAGATGCAGCTCATGAACCGATTGGCTAGGCTTACGCTTCAGGCCCTCTCTGAAAATAGTTTTGAAGATCGGAGCTCAGCACTTAATTTGCATTTATGGGGTGGCTCTATCTTTCCAAGCCTCAAGAGCTTCTTTTAGAATTTGGCTCAGTTCCTCTCGAAACTCATGCCTTTCCTGAATTAGTTGCCTAGCAAACTCCCTATTCCTTCCAGCTAGCTCCTTTCCAAGCTTTCCGATCTCGTCGCCAAGCTTCAGCATCAGGTTGAAGTTGCTCCTGAGTTCAAGTCTTATCCTTTGCAGTTCTGCAGAAAATTCGCTCTGGCTTATGTTTCCGTTATCTAGCTTCTGCCTCAGAATTTTTACCTCTTGGAGCGAAATCATAATTCTTTCTCTAAGCTCATTCTTTACTCTTCTAAATTCCGTTATCAGCTCCTCTCTCCTATTTTTAATTTCTTCATTGAAAAGACGCATTCGAATCCTGGTCTCTTCCATAGCTTGCTTATGCGATGCGAACAACTCCCTTATTCGCAGGCGCAGCTCCTTGCCGAACGCATTAGGAGCATTTGAGTTTCCGAAGCCATTATCCACCAAACCTTGCATGTCTGAGAAGTCATCTTTATCTGTGCCTGAGGAACCATTACCGAAAACCAGCATAGTTTTTACTTGGAATAATGTCAAGGCTAGAAGCAGAAATGCGCAGACCAATGCCATTCCTTTCTTCTTGTGCATGTCCAACACCGCTCGATGGTATTGGGTTCATAGAAAAAAGAATTTTCATGACTCTTTAAATTCTAAACCTTTTATTTTATTTTAAATTCCTTCCAAAACGTTGAATATCATTTAAAAAATATCTAAAAGTTGTTTATTGCCTTTTTAGAAGAAATACAACCATTTCTCGACCTTTCCTTTCTCTCCTAATTTTTCCGCTTTGCTCCATCTCTTTCAATATGCGCGAGAGCTTAGCGCCCGAGAAGCCGGTTTCCGATCTTATGCCAGATTGAAGCATCGCACCCCCAGCCTTTCTGAGTACTGCCTCCACCATTTCATAATCTGTCGCTAAAAGCTCTGCTCCGATGGCCCTTTTTCGTTTCCTAAACGACCAAACCAACCAAAATGATGATAAAAGGACAGCAAAAATAATGATCGCGAGTACAAAAGGCGATCTAAGAAGATATCTGACAAACCCCTCCCTAACATACACCTTTCCCAGTTCACTCTTGCAGCCCAGATATGTGCCGCTTCCTGGATACGAAACGAGGAATTCCCATTCTCCAGGCTCGTCTAGTGTTAAGCTCAAGTGAAAGCTCCCATCCTGCAGCGTTATAAGCGAAATCTCGCGAGCCCCGCTTGGGCCGGAAATCGTCAAAGTTATGGGTTCCCCGCCAAGCGGTGGCGAAAGCTGACCGGATATTGTGAGTTCCTCATCGGTGGCCAGTTCCGTCCTTGAGAGAAAAAGGATCAATGAAGTCCTCCTATCCTCTAGCACCATTTTCGGTTCACCCGGACCGAAATCCCGCCTACCACGCCATACTACTTCGTTCGTTAGGTTGGAATCTGGAGGTGGAGAAGCAACGATGAGGCGTAACTCTTGCGGATAGCTTATGACCAATGTGTCGTTCTCATACATGTAAAAACCACCTTGAAAGACATCCCCTAGCGTCATCAGCCTGCCATCGATCCTTGAAAAGTTAGTCCATAGGAAGGAGTACTCTATTACGCCCACCTCGCAGTTGATTCCCACAACCATTGTTTTCATGTCAAATTGTACCGCCGTCATCTCTCTTCCTGTCAAATTCGAAGCTCGGATCACCAAGTTTTGAATCATGGTGGAGAAATCGGAAAGCAGAGCCTCTTTGTTGAGTTCCAGTACCTTCGTGTAGTTATCGAATGCATCTCGATCCTCAGGGGTCGGCAGGTCAATCTCTTCTGAGAGAAACCATCTGGCATCTCCATTGAGAAATACAACGATCCTAATCCTTGTCCGATCTTCTGATTTAACAGATGAAGGAAGGGGCAAGACTAGGGTTACGATGATGGCGATTATACAGCTTTTGTTCATGGGCTACTTTCCATGCGGCCACATTTTTAAGCTTAGTTTGTTCGTGTCCAACGTTCTAAATTCCTTGAGCATATCAAAATAAATTTCGATACCTTCTTGCGCAATCGGGACACAACATAATCAAGCATCATGAACAGGCACGTAAAATGCTTTGGGCACATCCTGATAGGCTAGGAAATTATCAGAGCGCAATTAACCAGAGTGATTGAGAACACATAGTTTAGAACCTAGGAAATCCCTGCAAAATAACACCGCGCAACAAGAAGGATTTGAGGAACGGGCTTTAACCTCAATGAATGAGCAGGCTCCTCACAACGGAAGACCTAGGCCAGGAAGTGCTTGTGCATCGCCTGAAGTCAGACATTTATGATTCCATCAAGATAGGCGAGGATCAACTTTGCTACAAATGGCCGCAAGTACTTTAAGCATAGTTGCTTCCTATTGGCATGGAGATCGCGGATGGATGCTCTAAGGGTTGGATTCATAGGTTGCGGAGCGCATTCAACCTCAAGCCTCTATCCTTGTTTCAGAGGCATACCTGAGATGCAGCTCATCGCTACCTGCGACCTCGTAGAGGAGAAGGCAAGGAGGAATGCCAAAGAATTTGGTGCCAAGAACTGGTACACAGACTACGAGAAGATGATCGGGGAAGAGGAATTGGATGCAGTATTCATAGTTGGAAGCCCGCAGATGCACACAGAACTTGGCATAAGTTGCCTTGAGAAAGGCCTGCACGTTTTTGTCGAAAAACCACCCTCGATCAGCGCAGCAGAGGCAAGAAGGTTCTATGAAGCCAGCAGAAGGGCTGGGCGCCACGTTTATGTGGCCTTCATGAAGAGGCACACTCCAGGTTATGTTTTGGCCAAGAAAATTACCGAAGAGCCAGAATTCGGCAAAATAACGGAGTACGAGGCAAAATTCTCCAACGGTCCGTACCCTAAACTATGGGGTCTTGATTCAGCTCCACTAAGTTTCTTAATAGGGCAAGTGGTGCACCACTTTGATTTGATGAGGTTTCTTGTTGGAGATGTGGCAGAGGTCAGAGCCAAGTTATCGCAACTTGATGAAACGAGGTTCGTGTTTTCGATCATCCTAAGCTTCAAGGATGGCGCAACAGGCGTCATGAATGCTAACTCATGCGAAAGGTGGGGAACTGAGATGGATGGAGGAGGTACTATCCCCGAAAGGGTGCAAGTGACTGGAGAAGGCTCTTACGTTATCGTAGACAATGTCAACAAGGTCATTAGCTGCCCGAAGAACCTGCTTGAACCCAGCATCAAATCGACACATCTATTCACAGGAGCCTCGAACCTATCCCTCTACGGATATTACTACGAGATGAAGCACTTTGCCGATTCATTGCTGAAAGGCGCAGCCCCAAAGGCTGACATAGCGGATGGCTTAAGGGCGCTGGAACTTGCCGAAGCTGTGTGGGAAAGCGCGAAAGAGGACAGAGAGGTCAAAATTTAAAGAAAGATAGCCATACTTAATTACCGGCTCAAATAGAAAGGCAAACAATGTCTGTGCTCGATCTGTTTGTCACAGTAACGGCAGTAACGGTGTCTGGAGCTTTATCTCCAGGACCAATTTTCTTTTCCACCATCCTAGAAGGAACCAAGCACGGCACAAAAGCGGGACTAGTCTTCTCTATCACACATGCTTTCGTGGAGTTTCCCCTTGTGATTCTTCTGGCATCTGGATTCGTTGCAATAAGCCAACCAGCCATAAAGGTCGTTGTTGGAATATCTGGAGGACTTGTGCTTCTATTTTTGGGCCTGCAACAGGCAAGGGCAGCGCTAAGGCACTCGTTGTCCTCTGGCGGACAACAAAAGTCGAAGCACACCAGCCTGTTCGTAACTGGGTTGGTTCTCAACGCCCTAAATCCTTTCTTCATCGTTTGGTGGCTGACGATTGGTGCAAAGCTTGTTTTGGATGCTCTTGCATTCGGCTCCCTTGGAGGTGTTTTACTAATGTACGCCTTTCATGTCTGGATCGATTTTGTTTGGCTTTCCCTCGTATCATATTTGGCAATGAAAGGTATCAATCTGCTTGGATCAAGGGGCTATAGACTGCTGCTTGGTTTCTTTGGATGCGCCCTCATCTTGTTTGGGATTGTCTTCCTTCTTGAGGCCCTCGGAGCCTCTTAGCCTTCAGTAAAGATGACAGTTAATTTTAAACGCTTCATGCTTTGGAGGTTTGTCGATGGCAGGCATCACGGCTTTTATATTTTCCGACGAATACATGAAGTACCAGTTCGGCCCAACCCACCCAATGCAACCAATCAGACTAAAACGCACTTTCGATATTCTGAAGAAGAGTGGCGCATTTGGCGAAAAGGCCAGGCACTACGAACCAGCACCAGCGCGAGAGGACGAAATACGGCTTGTCCACTCGAAGGATTATGTTGATTTCGTCAAGAGAGTCAGCTCTACCGGAGGTGTTTTGCTAGATAGAGGCGATACTCCAGCTGTCAAAGGGATCTACGAGGGAGCATGCTCCGTTGTTGGAGGCTCTATATTGGGCGCCAAACTCTTGTTGGAAAAAGAGGTTTCACATGCCTTCAATCCAGGCGGTGGACTACACCACGCAAAGGAAAGCGAAGCATCGGGATTTTGCGTCTTCAACGACATAGCAATCGCTACTAGGATTCTCCAAAAAAGTGGATTCGAAAGGATTGCAATTCTAGACGTGGATGGCCACCATGCCGATGGCACGCAGGAGATATTGTATTCAGAACCGATATTGAAGATCTCGCTGCACAGGTCAGGCGTTTTCTTCTTCCCTGGTACGGGATTCGTTGAGGAAATTGGGGAAGGAAAGGGCGAAGGTTATTCGGTCAATATACCGCTCCCCCCAAGGACCGATGACGACTCTTACCTTTACGCTTTCGAGCAAATAGTACCCCCACTGATGCGGGCCTACCGCCCACAGATAATTCTGAACCAGTTTGGCGTCGATGGACATTACAATGATCCCTTGGTTGGCTTGTCTTTGACAACCAGAACATTCGGAAGAGTAGCAGAAACGGTTCATAATCTCGCGCACGAACTTTGCGAGGGCAGGTACTTGCTTTTCGGTGGTGGTGGCTATGAACTGGAAAATACGGCCAGGTGCTGGGCTTTGGTTTTTCTGATCGTTTCTGAAGCCTTGCCAAAGGAGGATATCTCAAAGCTTTCAGATACCTTCCACCCACCAAAGAACAATGAGGTAGCCAGGACTGTGCGGCAAACAGTTGAAGAGGTCAAGAAGATCATATTTCCCTACCACAACATCGCTCCATGATGTTCTTACTCTATCGTTATCGGTGGAGGAAGGTGGAAATGTCCCTTGACACACACTCCTCTTTGGAGGAGTTCCTTCCTCTCTTCAATCTCTTCCCTTGTTCCTAGGCGCTTCGGTCCCCAGTCTTCGACGACAAAACTTGCTGCAGCAGAAGCAAAGTACCCCGACTCAACAGGATCTCCGGTCTCAAAATACCTGATAGCTAGCGCCGATGTGTAAACATCACCAGCTCCAGTTGGATCCACTGTTTTTGATGGAAATGCTGGAACGTATTCCGATGAGCCCTCAAAAAGCAGATACGAACCCCTAACAGAATCTGTTATCGCGACTATATCTGGTCCAAGCTCTAGGAGCTCCCTACAGCACCTTCTAACAGAGAATCGCGCCTCCTCCGCGCCCATATGTACTATCTTTACAAACTTTAGGAACTCATTCCGATTGGCCCAGAACTTGTATAAAACTCTGCCATCCTTCTTTTTCCTTATGAATCCCTGTACATCCAAAGAAACGATTCTTTTATGGATCTTCCTCAAGATATCTATCGTTATCTCCGAGAAGACTGGACCGATATGTATTACATTGCACCCCATTATCTCCTTGGGTACATCCTTTATCATGCCGGCATCTCCCCTTATCAGCTGGGTCCTGCGCCCATGAGAGTAAACGTTTTCGAAGATTGTGCTGCTTCTAGAATGCACTATTTCAAGCTTAACTCCCGCAGACCTCAGATGGTGAAGCCACTCCTCGTTGTAGTTTTTTCCAACTCTTGTGAGAACGTACGTTTTGCAACCAAGCTTGCTCGCTGTCAGACCACAATAACAGGCGCTTCCTCCCATCGTCCTGACAGTTTCCTCTTTGGTCCGGATTATGTCGGTTGTCAGATTTCCCAGCACAGCATACTTCATGATGTCCTATGCGCCACCTATCTCGATAAAGTGCGCGCTGCATTTAAGGATGGGCCCATTGCAGATCTTGGTCGCATACCAGCTTTCCTCTGGCAGTAAAAGTTGAAAAACTAGGTACTTGCTAGGCGCTCGAGTTCATTAAGAGCGGCACCGATCTTTGTCTTTTCTCCCCGAATTCTCTTGGCGTAATTGTCGATAAGTTTTCCATGTGCAGCCCTAGACAACTTCCTCTGAGAAAGTTGCAGGTTCAGGTCTCTGATAGCGGAGCCCATCGATGCTATCTCCGCCTCTGAAACCTCTATTCCTTCGATAAGTTTGGCGACATTTCTGCTTGCCTTGGCAGCCTGTGATTTAAGTTGGGGCAAAGCTCTGTTTATGTCCTCGAGCCTTATCGTGTATGACCTACTTCTTGCTTTGTACTCCTGTCTCGTTATCCTGTTGTTCCTAAGGTCTTCTTGGCACCTTTCCAAGCTTTCCTCTATTCTCAGCTTCTCCCTGTATCTTTCGACGAATCTGCGGACAGCTTCAAACTCGACAGGTGCTGCTACGGCTTCAGCAACCCTCTCCTGCCTTGTCAAAATGTAAGCAAGGCCAGCTAGGAAAGCAAGCCCAATAAAAACTGAAGGGCTGTAACCTGCCCAGAACGAGTCGTAGCTGTATGTAATCTCAACGGTCGAATCGAATATTTCCTTTGTAGCTCCAGCAATGACAGCTTTGAATGAGTTCAAGGAACGCTGCTCATTCGGAAGGCTAAAACTACCGATTTTAATATCTCCAAATTTTGCTCCAGTTGGAAATATAACTTCAAGTGTGAAGTTGTTGGAGAAAGAGGTGAAGTTCGTAGTTTTTGGCAAGCTAAATGAGACCTGCCTTCCAAATGCAGAAAGGCCCGTGACGTTCTTGACCAGTATTCTGTACGATATGCGCAATGAAAAGTTCTGGTTGGGATAGACGGGATATCTTGGAAAGATATTCACCAATGTTATTGAGCCATTTGCATATTTTGAGATCTTGAAGGTTGAGCGATCGACCGTGCTAACAGCCTCTGGAAGGAAGTCTCCAATTTCATCCTTTACGGACACATCGGACACATTCCCAAACAGGAAAACAGGCACCGAGTTGGATCCGGAGTAGCTTTCAACCATGAAATTGAATCCATCCGTCACGGTTATGCCAGAGAAAGGATCGATGTTTATCACCCTCGAGGCTTCGGTAACAAGGTACTGCTCTTTCTTCAATGATGTTATGATGAAGCTCTCCGTCAAATTCGACTCCTCTGGTTGCCTCCCATAGTTTTTCGAATACACAATTGAGTCTCCCACCTCTCTCTTCGTGAAGTTTGATGGAGGCAATTCAACACTCCACCACCTGTCAAACCATACCTCTGTATGACAGGAATTCATTTCCGTTCTAAGTACTGGAATGGCAGGTAAAATCAGAACCCAATCTCCGTATGGCGTGACAGAAACAAGATTTGAGAAAGCTTGGACAACGCTGAACGAGATTCTGCCAGAACTAGCTGGCAGCTTAACTGAGAGCCAGTTAAATTCATTGCCAGCATCCTGCCACTCAACAGCTAACCTTTCACCGGTGCTCGATACTGCGTACGGATATATGGGTGATCTGATTGAGTTTCGTGACAACGATTTGGGGATGCCGACCATAAATTCCTTTGGAAGCCCCCCAGTGGATACTAGGACGAACGTGTCATTTACAACAACATAACCTTCGTGTAGTACCGCTACTCTAGTCGTCGAGACTATATAGCCGTCCGACTGACAAAAGCCTGTCCAAACAGCTGGAGCCATACCTATACAAACCAGCAAAAGTGTGGCAAATGCCGTCCTTTTCTCCAAATCAACCAGCTCCTTGTAATATGACCGTTTTTCAGTGCATTGCCTTAACCTTAAAGTGTTGGATTAAGCCTTTCCTATAGCCTAATAGGTATTTTTGAAGGTCTTTTGATGATGTTCAAAATAAAAGAGTGCGCCCATGTAAGCAAGATCCTCTTTGCTCTGGAAAACTTTGAAAGCAGGTCGAATAGGCTGAAGCGCTAGCTTTTCTGCTCTTTGCCGAACAGATAAATACCGTAATTCGAAGATATTTATTGCGCCTAATATTTACTCCCTCTATCCTTGCTATGAGAATTAGAACATAGTCGGATAGGTCTCCCATGAACGGTATGACGATTTCACCAGTTGTGCATTCGAATCCAAAAACCAACGCAGAACCTAAACCCGAAGGGGCCCTCCTTCCAGCTTTGTGGACAACCTTTACATGGTCGCTCGTAAAGCTCTGCATTAAATCCAACGTACGGTCGTTGCTATTGTCGTCCACCGCTATGATCTGGAAATCTAGCGCTGTTTTACCTAGGATTTTGTAGAGGGAAGAGAGCGTATTCAGTATATTCTCCTCATCATTGTGAGCTGGAACTACTATTGAAACCTCCATCATTCAATTCTGATCCGATAATATTTGATCGAACCCATTAGTAGCAGATAAATGGCAAACTTTATCCCTTTTCCTACCATTTCGATACGGTGAAAGAGTTTGCGCTACGTATCGCCAAAGTGCATGCTGGAAGAGGAAAGCTGTTTTTGCGAAGGCGAATTTCTAGTTCTGGGTCCATCTCAGATCGGATCTGGCTCAAGAATTGGTCTGAATTCCATAATCGGCTATCCCAGAAGATCGAAGTTCAAGGGACTTGCCCCAACGCAAAGGTTCGTAGAGCTACTGGACCACTTGTCAGAAGGATCGAGGATCGGTAAAGATTGCACGCTTAGGTCTGGAACGATTATTTACGAGGGTGCTGTTCTAAGTGACCGAGTCGCCACTGGGCACAATGCCTTGATAAGGGAGGACAGTTCGATCGGTCAGGGATCGCTGATTGGTTCAGGGACGCAACTGGATGGAAAAGTAACGATAGGTGAGATGTGTAGCATTCAATCCCTCGTTTACCTTCCTGGCATGACGAAAGTTGGTTCGAATGTTTTCATTGGCCCGGGCGTTGTTGTCACTAACGACAGATATCCTCCTTCTAAAAAGTTGGAAGGTGTCACGATTGGGAACGACTGCATAGTGGGAGCAAACTCAACTCTAATAGCACCCGTCGTGATCAATGACCATGCAGTCGTTGCAGCAGGCTCGGTGGTTACAAAAGATGTGCCTCCGGGGCATGTCGTAAAGGGGGTTCCTGCTACATTCTACTGCAAGAGAGAGCAATATGACATGAAAAGAAGCATGTACGAGATGCAGCCTTGAATAGAATCGTCTTCCTTTTTGGTGCCATCTGCAATTGGAAGGAGCTTTTGCCATAGAGCGGAGCCTCCTGTCCAACCTTGGGATGATAGATCCACAGAATGAACATCATTTCCAGCTGTTCGAGGCAGATCCTTTACGCCAGCAAACACGCTCCATAAATGGCATATAGCCCGGGAGAGACTTTCTCTCTCTGCTTGGAGAGATTCGAACTCTCGTCGCGGGGTATCTCCGGTTTTGCCGTCACGATACCACCAAAGCCCCATACTCAAGAGCTTTACTTTGCTTGACCGGTATGCGCCACTAAGCTCTACACCACCGGGCTTCTCCGGGCCATGTACTCCTTCTTAGCGCTGGCTTTATTTGTTTTTGTTCGGACTGTTTGCGATGGTAGAGTTGAGAGCAGCTCAGGATGTTGAGGCTCTGCAGCAGGTTATGAGGAGAGGTGGAAGGACAGGCGCTCCTAGGAGTTTTGGCTTGGTCCATGCCTTTCTAGCGCTTTACCGCATCGACGAGAACGCGCAAATCTCCCGCGAAAAGCTCGGCATGCAATTGGGTTTGGGAAGTGGGGCCATAAAGAGTTTGATCTCAAAGCTTCAGGAGTCGCGTCTGCTAAAAACGTCAAGAGCCGGGAACGTTCTCAGTGAGAAGGGCCGGAAGGTCGTCAAAGGTCTAAGATCGGTTGTTCCAGTTGTTTCGGAAGTTTCAGTCCGTCGCATTTCGACTGGCAGGAAGAATGTCGCTGCCGTTGTAAGGGGCGTCAACTCGAATGACATTAGACCAATTGCGATAAGGGACGAGGTGGTGAGGGCTGGAGGCTCTGGGGCCACAACATTATTGTTCGATGGAAAATCGATCAGCGTACCTAAAGTATACGACGACCTTGCCAAGGTCTCGAGCCTTGACGCAAAGGTATTGTCGCGCCTAAACCTTAGGAAGGGAGACATTATAGTGGTCGCTGGTGGTAAAAACCTACAGATGGCAAGTGTAGCATGCGTTGCGGCTGTAGTTGATTTCTTGTCCAAGCAAAATCTAGCTTAGTGATTCCAATAGGCCTGATTGTTTTGGGCTTCAAACTTCAGGTGCCCTCCAGTCTTGCCGCCAAATCATGGATGAATTTATCGAAACGCCCTATGGGTATCCTAGCGCCTGCCGCCCTCACATGGCCACCACCACTTCCACCGAGGTTCGAAGAGACGATCTCAGCTAGCGCTCCTGCATCAACAAGCCCAGTTCCTCTTAAGCTCAAATCTATGAAATCTTTCCTTGATTCTCCAGCAACACCAATGAGGGAATTCCCACGGACCCTTGCATATGTTGCAGCCTTCCCGAGCGACCACCCCACGTCGATAACGTAAGCCACATTCCCCTCTACCTTGGTGCGATCGAAAACTACCCCGCGCATCTCTTCACCAAATGCACGTTCCTTAAGCGCCACATCCACCAACTCATCGCTTGAGCTTGGCGCCAGGTTCTTGGAGAGGAGCTGCACAACTCCCCTCTTGAACTCATAGTCCCTTTTCCTTTTTCCTTCAAGGGCCTCAACCAGTATTCCGCTCTCAAAGAAGATCTCCCTTCTGTCCCAGGAGTCGATCTCTTCCTTCACGATGTTGGTCCTATCGCCATAGTCCGCGATAGCGCCATAGATCATAACCCTGCTCATGCCCGTTGGCAATCGATCACCCAGGAGGCCCCATACCAATTCAGAACTTGATCCTTCTTCCTCACCAACGATGAATTCGACGTTCTTGGCAGCTTCTTTGACCACATTCGGAAGGCGGTGGTGGTCAACATAGTATACGGAAGCGAACTCCGAAAGCCTCTTCAGCTGGAGAGCTATTTGGTCTGTGAATTCTTTGGAAACTGCTATGTCGCAGATCAGTACGCTTCCGTTCTCAATTTGCCTCAGGTCGTTAGCTAATCCAGCTGGATGGCTAAAGAATATCCTCGCGTCTGGACAGCAAGCCAAAGCCAGAGCAGCTGAGCATATCCCGTCACAATCACCGTGCGAAACTATCCAATCGAAGAACATTTATTGAGAGAATTGATGGACTCACCTATTATCGTTATCGCCAAGGTATCTGCATTGTTTTGAAGTCTTAAATTCCTCGCAGTCATAGCGCCAAATGAAGGGCAACACGCCTTCTGTGGAGCAGACTACAGGAGATGTCGTAATTTTTCCTTAAGATCTGTAGACGATCTGTATTCTACTATCTCAACGCCCGGCATTCCAAAGATTAGCCTCGAGATGTTGGTGAAGGGCCTGTGCAGGCAAAAGATCCTCTTATTGAGTACGTGTGCCAGCATGATCTCCATCCCAACTCCATGACTTGGAACTGAGACCTCGGCCATCAATATATCACAGCGCTTGATTGCCTCCGTGTCCCTAATGTAGACATCTTTGGCAGACAAGCTCCAACCAGGGTCTGGAGCTAGAACCCAACTGGAAATTACTTGGTGGCCCAAACACTCAATAACTTGGGCGATTTCGCGTGCAGATTCCAAGTCCCTTCCACCGATGATGGGTACGGCAAGATAGACCTTCGCTGCCAATGTTCAACACCAGCCACGGAAGGAGTTAAACCTCTATTTCATATCAATATCTGCCCTGGTTGATGTGGCAGCTCCTCCTATCTTGAGTTTTAGGACCATGATGGATCTCAGCTATCAAATTGCGCTAAGCTTCTCGAGACGTTGTGGCTCAAGGCCATCGCATAGAGAGAGGTGGTGCACCAATACTGGATCTACGGAATGCGGGGATTAGCAAACACTAATTTCAATCTATGTCTTGCCATAAACAAAGATCGGCGTTGGAGCCCAGCCAGGGGTAACACTTACATGGCTTTCAGAATCTCATTTGCTAAGGTCTCGGGAGGCGCGAGGTTGTGGGAGATCTAGAATTGACGGCGGTGGGCGTAATAGTGGCAGACATCATAGCAGCGGATTTACCGAAGGTGGCAAGCCCAGGGGAGCTGGTTGTTCTGCCCAGAACGGTCGAGCTGCATGTAGGCGGGCACCCAGCAAACATCACGATAGATCTGGTAAATCTAGGACAGAGGGGTGACCGCCTTAAGGCTGTCGGAGCGGTCGGGGATGACATTTTCGGAAGTTTCGTCCTAGACACACTTTCATCTAAAGGAATAAGAACGGCCATATCGAGGTACAAAGTTGGCACGACGAAGAACATCATCCTCGTCGTCAAAGGGGAGGACAGGCGCTTCCACGTTGAGCCAGGCGCCAGCTGGGAACTGAAGGCAGACGAGGTCATCGCTGCCCTTGAAGAGGAACCTCCAAGAATCTTCTACGTGGTTTCAGGAATGTGCAGAGATGTGGATAGCAGGATCGCCGAGATAATGAGTAAGGCCAGCGACCTTGGGTGCATCACCTTCTTGGACGTCATAACCGCCTTGGGGATCGATTGGAGCTTCATAAGAAATGCAATGAAGTACTCGGACATCTTCCATTGCAACACCTTTGAGATGCTAAACCTCACAGACGGTTCAGATTTCGATTCTTCCATAAAGAAAATGCTCAACTTGGGCGTCAAGCTTATGCTCCTAACGGATGGCGAAAGAGGTGCTTACGCCATAGATCGAGAGAAAAGGGTTGCTCAACCAGCTTTCAGGGTCGAGGCCATCGATCCAACAGGAGCTGGCGATGCCTTCTGCGCAGGCATCATGGACATGTTCTTCAGTAAGGGCATCAGGAAGAATGAGGTGGGCAGCCTTCCTGCAGAGCAGATAGTAGAGCTTTTGGAAAGAGCGCAGGCGGCAGGTGCTGCCTGTGTAACAGCGATAGGAACAACAACTGGAGTAACTGCCGAAAGGGTATCGCAGATGATAAGAACGCAAGGTGAAGATGTGAGGAGGAGAACGAAGACCCATTTCTTGGCCAATGGATAGGTCCTTTCAAGGCGAGAAAGCAGTGATTCAGAGGATCTAGTTGGTAGGCTTAGGAGAAACTGGCATAACGTATTTAACCCTTGGCTGCTTGACCGGAACGGCAGCCTCAAAGCATCGTTGGAAGGCGGAAAGCATGGAGTTTCAGCCCGTAGAAAGGATAATGGAGGAGATAATGAGGAGATACGACAGGAATCCAAGAGGATGGCAAGTATACATAGGCAGGGGAGCCGGCGGGTACCAGAACCTTTTCTTTTCCCACAAAACCGACTTGGAATCCAAACTGTACCTGATTAAGCAGCACCACCTCAGCCCTTACAAAGCCCTGGGTTTGGGAGCAAAAATAGAAGGAAAGCAGCTCCCAGCCATCGAAAGCCAGGAATTCGGTCTGAGACCCGTGCCGCAAAACGAGCTTTTGGAGCTATTTGACGAAAATCTTTCCCAAAAGATCCTTCGCGAGATACTGAGCCGCAACCCAGTTTCGATAACCGATGCCAGCAAGGCATCTAGCCTTTTGAGCGGGCCCATAATCCATGTGGGTCAGACATCGGGATTCCTTTCAAAAGAGCAGGAGGAACTCGACTTAAAGCTCAAGATAGAGCTCGAGAAGCTTCTCTGGAAGCACTATCCCGAAAGGATGAGGCTCTCCGTATAGCTTTTGGTGCTAAGAGACTTTGAACACTGTGTCTCCAGGTCTGACTTTCTCCTTTACCTTAACACCTACCGAAGCACCCTTCTCAGCCATCTCGATCGCCTTACGATCGATCTCCATCGAATCTACGCTCTGAGTGAAGTCTGTCTTCGCTCCCTTTATCCTTATCATATCCCCACGCTTCAGGTAGCCATTCGTAATCTCTATCGCAGCTACCCCTATTCTGGAGAAGTAATTGGATACCTTTCCTATCTCTTCTTCAGGCATCTCTTCTCTATCGAGCATGCATCAATAGGAAAAGATAATGGTTTCCCCTCCACCCCCATTTATAAGCATGCCAAGCTAAAGAAGCATGCTTCCCAAGCCATGTCAACTGGTGCACCTCAACCATGTCCTAAGAAGCTCTCTATGTCATGAGCCTGCGCGAAAAGGTTTTTCTACACCGCTTTCTCGCTCCCATCTATTCGTAACAGGTTTGAGAGGCAAGGTCAAACCAAAAATGCTCGGGGTGATGTAGCGGAAGGTTGGCACTGAGTGATCTTACTAGCGTGGTAATTGGACTCGAGATCCCGTAAGCAAGGGCTGCGGGACGGGTTCTCCACTGCCAGCTAACTTCGCTAAATACTAAACTTTTTTGCAGCTGTCCCTCCTCCTATCGAGGCAAGCCCCCGAACAGCAACACGTGCCCTGTCTGCCTGGGCCTTCCGGGAGCCTTGCCCGTCCTCAACAAAGATGCGGTAATAGCTGCCACGAAGGTTGCGCTAGCCCTAGGTTCGAGAATCTCGCCTAGAACGCTCTTCTTTAGGAAACAGTACTTCTACCCCGATCTTAGCAAGGGATTCCAGATTTCACAATACGATAAGGCCGGTGGAATACCTTTTGCGGTTGGCGGCCAAATATCGTTGCGCCTCAATGGAGAGAAAATCGTTAACATCAGGAGAATTCAGTTGGAGGAGGATCCGGCAAGGCTCATTCACGTGACAGACGATGGTAGGGAGGTGAGCCTTGTGGACTACAACAGGTCCGGCACTGCTCTGGTTGAAATAGTGACCGAACCTGACATCCGTTCTCCGAGGGAGGCGAGGTTTTTCCTCCAGAAAGTGCAATCGATACTTGAGCATCTGGAGGTCACTGACAGTACGCTTGAAGGTTCGATGAGGTGTGATGCAAACGTCTCGATAGGAGGGGGACCAAGGGTCGAGATAAAGAACATCTCCTCCTTCAAGGATGTGGAGAGGGCGCTGAACTTTGAACTTCTGAGGCTTGGCGTAATCCAAGGTGGATCGCGCAGAGTTACTAGGAGGTGGGACGAGACCAAGAAGGTGACGGAAGAGATGAGGGTCAAGGAGGAAGAGGAGGACTACAGGTATTTCCCAGAAGCAGACCTGCCATATGTTACATGCACAGAGGAGATGATCGAAGCTGTTAAGAGAACAATGCCAGAGCTTCCAGATGCTAGGAGAATAAGGCTGCAAAAACAATATGGATTGGACGCTTACGATGCTTCAGTCCTCGTAATGGATAAGAGTTTGGCTGACTATTTTGAGGAAGCGACAAAATATTATCCGGACCCCATCAAATTGAGCCATTGGACAACGACAGAATTACTGAGGAGGCTCAACTACTACGAGATCTCGGCCCAAGAGTGCAAACTGCGCCCAAGCGCCCTAGCCGAGTTGTTGAAGATGGTCGATCGCAAGGAACTGACAGCAAAACTTGCGAAGCTTATGTTGTGGGAACTGGTGAGGAGCGGGGGTTCTCCAGCAGCTCTGGCCAAGAAGGCGCGATTCAAAAGGATAGGGGACAGGGAAAGTTTGACGATCATCGTCAAGAAGATTCTCGAAGGAGATCCGAGGCTGCTCGAGGATGCGCTGCGCAACAGCAGAGTCATCAACTTCATCACAGGAAAGGTATTGGAGGAGACGGAGGGGATGGGCGATCCGAAGGTCATCCACGAGATCGTGACCGAGCGATTGGAAGCTTGGAGAAGGGAGCTTGAGGAGGCGGCCAGAACACACGAATCAAGCAATCCATGATCCTGAGCGCCAAGTTTATTATCGCTGAGAATCTCCAAAGCACTGGGTCTGGGTTTCCTGTTGGTCCTTGATGAGCTCGGAAAATCCCTGAGGGACGCCATTACGAAGCTTTTGGGCAGAACCACGGCCGACGAAGAAGCCATCAAAGAGTTCGTCAAGGAGATACAGAGGGCACTGCTAAGAGCTGATGTTAATGTCTCTCTGGTCCTAGATCTTTCCCAGAGGATAGAGAGAGCTGCTCACCAGGAGATGCCTCCAGGTGTATCGAGGAAGGACCAGATAATCTACTCTGCCTATAACGAGCTCATAAGGATCCTTGGAAAAGTTCCTGTTGAACCAAGGGTCGAGAGAGGCCGCACTAACACTTACATGCTCGTGGGCACTCAGGGCTCTGGCAAGACTACGACAGCCGCAAAGCTCGCCTTCTTTTACCAGAAAAAAGGTTTCAGACCTGGCGTAATATGTTCAGATACATACCGACCAGGCGCCCTTCAGCAGCTCGTCCAGCTTCTCCAACCTTACAAAATACCCGTCTATGGCGAGGCAGATAGCAAAGACCCTGTTAAGATCGCATTGGACGGCATAGAAAGGCTGAGGGGGGAGTGCGACCTCATAATTATCGACACAGCTGGAAGGCACAAGGACGAGAAGGCCCTGTTGGAAGAGATGGAGGAACTTTCTAGGAAGATCAAGCCAGACAGGATCTTACTGGTCATCGACGCTACCATGGGGCAGCAAGCTGGTGTCCAGGCAAAGGCTTTCCACGAAGCTGTAGGTCTAGGTTACATAATAATATCTAAGATGGATGGCGCTGCAAGGGGGGGCGGTGCCCTGTCCGCTGTTGCGGCGACTGGAGCTCCGATAGCGTTCATCGGTGTTGGCGAAAGGATCGAAGAGCTTGAACATTTCGACCCAACCGGGTTCGTGTCAAGACTGCTCGGATATGGCGATCTGAAGGGCCTGGTCAACAGGCTCTCCCAGATGGAGATCAGTCTGTCGAAGGATAAAGCGAAGGCCCTGGCATCTGGGAGGTTCACGCTCGACGACATGCTGGAACAGCTGGAGGCGGCAAGCAAGATGGGATCGATAGATAGCCTGCTAAGATTTTTACCTGGAAGGTACAAGATACCTGACGATGCCCTGAAGGACGCGGACCTGAAGGTCAAGAAGTGGAAGGCAATCGTACAATCTATGAACAGGGAAGAGAGGAGTAATCCAAACATTGTGGATTCACAGAGAGCGAGGCGGGTGGCCAAGGGTTCAGGCACCTCGGAGAGAGATGTGAAGGAACTTATCAAGCAGTTCAATGCAGCCAGGAGCTTGATGAGGAAGTTCAAGGGTAGCAGGGAGCTTAGGAGGAGAATGTTGGGAAAGATATGAAGATCAACAGATTCGAAGAACCGATCGAAATTGTAACAGGATGGGCTGTCGGATATGGCCTTCTTGCTGTCCAGATAAACTGCCAATTCGTTCTTGGATGGGGTGCCTCATTTGGGAATTTTAGAGACTTGCAAGAGCATGATCGTTGAGTACGCACTTTGCGACAGCTGCTTCGGAAGGCAGTTTGCAAGCCTTGACCGAGGATTTGGCAACAAGGAGAAAGGGCGTGCACTCAAGATGTTGCTTAACATTCATGCGCAGACCATGATCCAATCGGACAGGAAGGGCGCCCTGAAGCTGGCAAAGGCTCTGGCTGAAAGCGGATACGAACCTTCCTTGGTAACTTTGAAGAAACTTAGAAGGAAGCTGGAAATTGTTTCAAAACCTTGCTACATCTGCTCAGGCTCGATGAGCAGGCTTTCGGAGTTCGCTGCCACCGCCGCAAGTTCTTTGAGTGGCATTGAATGTTCCACAATAGCGGTTGGGTGCAGAGTACCACTGGAAGTGGAGGAGAAAGAAGATGAACTAAAATCGCGATTCAAGTTAAAGCACGGTGAGAACATAAGGTATGAGGTGACACGCGAGATCGGGGCACAAATTGAAAAGTTGATGGGAAAGAAGATCAACAAGATTCAGCCAGATGTGACGCTGATCGTAAGCATCCCTGGGGGGGAAACGGAGGTCAACATAAATCCAATCTTCTTCAAAGGTAAGTACAGGAAGTTGATTGGTGGCATACCACAGACAAGGGCTCCATGGCACGATGGCTCCGGGGGCTCAATCGAGGAGATTATCGGAAAGCCTCTGCTTGAACAAACGAAGGGGGAGAGCATGAAGTTCCATGGAGCAGGAAGGGAGGATGCTGATGTTCGGATGACCGGTCGTGGAAGGCCATTCGTCATAGAGATAATCAGACCGAAGATAAGGACTGTTGATTTGGCTGGTATCCAGGAGAAGATCAACAGGGAATATGATGGAAGGTTGCAGGTTCTAGACCTATCAAAGGCTGATAAGAAGGATGTTTCAAAAGTAAAGATATTTGGGGAAAAGGCAAGGAAGACATACAGGGCCTTAATAAAGTTGGATAGGGAAATGAGCGAGGCAGACCTGATCCAGCTCGAATCCAAACTCGAAAACATCACGATCTACCAGAGGACCCCAACACGCGTCTTGAAAAGACGTGGTGATAAAGTCAGGCAGAAGCGCCTTTACAAGACCGATTTGAAGATGGTATCGCCAGATACGATAGAAGCGACATTCCAGTGCGAGGGTGGCCTTTACATAAAGGAGCTGATTAATGGCGATGCTGGCAGAACAAGGCCATCTTTTTCAGAATTGGCAGAAAGAGAAGCCCAGTGCATCGAATTGGAGGTTACGGACATCGAGGAGTGCATATAAGCAAGTCTGGAAGGGGTATTTATATCGACGAAAGCAAACGATTGGACGAGAGTTCAGTGAAGAAAGATGCCAAGAAGCCATGGTTATAGGCGGGGCTCAAGGCAGCTCATGAAGAAGAAAGCAGAAGAGAAGGGTATGAGGCCCCCCACCTACCTCCTGCACGACTACAAGATAGGAGACAAGGTTCTGATCAAAATCAACCCGACCTACCATAAAGGCATGCCTCACAGTAGATACCATGGTAAAATAGCGACAGTTACAGGATCGAGGGGAAGGGCATACATCCTGAAGGTTAGAAACATGGACAAAGTGAAAGACATAATTGTGAGACCGGAACATATGGTGCCGTGCGGTGAAGAGTAGTGGCAAGAAGGATATTGTCGGAGAAAGACATCACAGTTTCGGAAGCTGACAGAGCCCTTAGATCAAGGAAAGAGGAGGAGTTGGATCAATTCCAAAGGCGGACTTTAGAGTACACGAGCAAGTTTTCAAAGGTGGATGCCGATACATCGGAGAAACTTGTCGAGAAGATAACCCAAGAGACCGGAATCTCGAGGAAGGAGGCCATAATGATAGTAAACATAATGCCAAAAAGGGTTGAGGAACTGACCGCATTGTTCTCCTCATCGTCCAAGAGGTTCGTGAGCAAAGCGGATGCGGAAAAGGTGATAAAGATAATAAAGGATTCGCTAAAGCAGTAAGCGATTCCTTCTAGCTTTACGATTCCTTTACCCTCATTATCTTCGTTCTTCCTTGGACCCTCCAGTATTCTAGACTGGAGCCGGGCTGGATCTTTCCTGCCAAGTTAGCATCGGTCGGCATGGGGGTCTCGAAGACCTCATAGGTTTCAAGATCCATAAGCTGCACACCACTGGGCAATATCGAAAGAACCTGGCCCGTCCTTTTTTCAATTATGGGAACCTCGACATTTGTGTCCGTGGGGGCCATCAAGGTCTTCTTCACATCGGTGAAGAGGGACATGGCGACGAGCCTGGCCTTTCCGGAGCCGTGCTTCCCAGTCTTTGAATGCGCTACCTCCAGAACCTGGCAAGGCTCGCCGTCGATGATTACCCACGAACCTTCCTTCAAAGAGCCAAGCTGAGCAACCCTACTCAATACACATCGCCACGTAACATTTGAATGGGGTGATATATAAAGAGAAGCTGGTTCGCCAGGCGCAATTTGCCTGAATGGGTCGGGGAACCGTTATACCTTATAGCTGGGCATCCGAATCGAAGGGAATAAGATGGCGAAGACGCTCAGAGCGATAGCGCTCCAGACGAGGATTGAGTTGGAATATTACAGGAACAGGACGAGCATCGAAGCTTTTCTTACCGGAGAGATGGAGAAGGTAAAGCCACATCTCTCGGATGAGAGCCCAAACCTGGTCATTTTTCCAGAGGACATTGGAACGCCTCTTGTGATAATGGGCAACTTCAGTGCCGTAAAGGATTGCAAAACGCTTGATGAAGCTATAGCCGGTATATCGAAGAGGTCCATGGACTATGTGCTCCTCAGCAAGATCAGGCATAGGGCAAGCGGAGCCCAGGCGGTTTTCTTCAGCAAAGAGTCTGCGATGAGGAAGACATACGAGGAGATCTTTTCATCGCTTTCTCAGGAATACAATGCTTACATTCTCGCAGGAACCATAGTGCTGCCACATGAGCGGATAAGGACACAGGCAGAAACAGGGCCGCTTCAAACCTTGAGGACCGTAAGGGAGGCGACGAAGAAGGGGAAACTTTACAACACAGCCTACCTGTTCGGCCCAAATGGAGACATATTGCTTCGGCAGAGGAAGGTGAACCTCATACCTCTCGAGAAAGAGGAGGGCCTTGGCCTCTCTCCTGGGAACATCGGTGACCTTCAACCGTACACGATAGAAGGAATCACGATAGGCATAACGATATGCTACGATGCCTTCTTTCCTGATATTGCAAAGCGCTTGGCAGATGGTGGCGCCAAGATACTCGTTGATCCCTCAGCCAATCCAGAACCGTGGACAAAGGAGACAGAAGAAGAGAACAGGAAAGGACTTTACGCAAGGGTGCAGGAAGAGGCCGAAATCAAGTACGGGATCCAGGCGATGCTGACTGGCAGGCTGTTCGACATAACATTTGAAGGAAGATCTTCGATAGTGACAAAAAGGCAGAACACGCAGGACATGACTGGAATCGTTTGCCAAGCCAAAAGCCACAATGAGCCAGAAATCCTTGTAGCGGACCTAACCATCTAGATCGGTCTTTAATAGGATCCAATTTTATAGCTCATGAGGTTAAAATTCTATTTCAGCCCTGAGTTGCCATAATTAAGGCCTCCGAAGCTATCCTGCTTCAGCAAAAAGGAAATATTCAAATCGCCCAAAAAATCACAGGACCTGAACCTGCGGGGGTTGCCAAGCCAGGTCAAAGGCGTAGGACTGAGGCTCCTATCCCGAAGGGGTACATGGGTTCAAAACGGCGCGAAAACGACCGTGAAATTCCCATCCCCCGCACTTTTAGTACGTTATCATTAAAATTCCCTAATTCATGCAGTTTTTACCATAAAAATCTTAAAATTCTAATTTTTGTGATATAGCTTCTAACGATCATATTCCAAGTAAAACGGTATAGGAGTGTTCCTCCTCCTCTAGCTCAATTAAATCGGCATTCTTCACTTCTTCGATCCAATAACCAACAACCTTGCCGAATTCCTTGAAGTCTGCAAGACTATTCCTGATCAAATCTTCAGCTTGGAAATTATATCCTATGATCGCAATGAGGACCCTGTCATCATTCTTCCTAAGTAAGTATCCAAAAGCCATATCATATTCGGGAACAATATGCTTTCTCGGGTCCATTTTTTCCTTAAGATGATTTCGAACCAACTTAATGGCCAGCTCCTTTGCTTTTTCATCGTTTCTCCTTATTTTATCCTTTAGTGCATGCAGATTATCAATAACATCAACTTTCTCATATTCATCCTTTTCGCTAGATTTGTAGAAGATGAGATTGATCCACTTGATGTTTCCAGGTACCAATTTAATGATCGTACGCACCATGTTCTTCACTTGATCTGGCCTCTGAATGTACATTAATACTCGGTAACAATATCCTCTATCAAAATTATGCCCACCGAGTTCCACGCATGCCTTTTCGATATCCTTGTGCCAAAACTTCTTGGCAGCTATTTCCCCTCTTATTGAGGCTTCTTCAAAGGGCTCGTAGCTCTGCCAAAGTTCAACTTTTTTGATCCTTATCACCCTGATCAAATTCTGAAGAAAGCAAAGAGGTGAAGGTTAATATCAAATGCGCAGTAATTGGAGAACCTGCACAGATTTTCTTTGAACTTAATCATAGGGGATCACTCGTAGCGCCAGAGATGCTTTCGTTCAGGGCATTATAAGCTTGCACGATACTATTCGATATGTTCATAAATCTAGCCCATCACTAAGGTCTTTGCGAACCAAGTGCAACCAGCATCTATTTCCTTCGACAGGGGTAGCATACTGATAAGGGGAGAGGTGAGAGTCCCATATGCTGCATGGGATGAAAGGGTTAGGGCATTCAGGGCACAGGCGCTGTACTACAGAGACATAGTTGAATATCTTTCGAAAAGTGGGCTCCAGTTCGAGGACGGTGTCCAGGATCTAATAGCCTGTCCTTTCCTAGCATGCGCTATAAAGCTTAGGCGCTATCAGGAGCAAGCCTTGAAGGCTTGGGATGAAGCTGGAAGGAGGGGCATCATAGTTCTTCCAACAGGAGCTGGCAAGACTGTCATAGCGATTAAGGCGATCGAACTCGTTAATGCTCCATCGATTATAGTGGTTCCCACACTCGATTTGGTAGATCAATGGAGAAAGAGACTTGAGGAAGAGTTCAAGGTTGAAGTAGGAGTCTTCGGAGGAGGTGACAATGTTCTCAATGCTCTTACGGTATCGACCTACGATTCAGCATACCTTAGGGCGGCTGAGATTGGAAACAGGTTTAGCCTCATCATATTCGACGAAGTTCACCACTTGGCATCTGAAGGCTACAGGCAGATTGCAGAGATGTTCACAGCTCCATTCAGAATGGGCCTGACCGCAACATATGAGAGGGAAGACATGCTCCACAGGGAACTTCCAAGGATCACAGGAGGTGTCGTATACAGGCTTAAGGCAAGGGATCTGGCAGGAAAGTACCTTTCAGATTACACGCTTGAAAGAATGAGCGTAGAGCTAGCTGAGGAAGAGAAGGCAGAATACAAGAAGAACTACAAGGCATTCACAGACTATCTTGCAAGCAGAGGGATAAGGCTCAGGAACTCTGCAGATTTTCAAAAGTTCATAATGAGAAGTGCGATCGATAAGGAGGCCCGGCAGGCTCTCCTAGCCAGGAACAGAGCATTAGAAATAGCCTTCAATTCGGAGACGAAAATCAAAGCGTTGGAGGAGTTGCTAAGGCAAAATCCAAATGAGAGGATCCTTATCTTCACACAGCACAACGAGCTTGTGTACCGAATATCGAAGAGATTTCTCCTGCCATTCATAACTCACAAGACGGACAAGGATGAAAGATCCGAGATCATGAAGCGCTTCAGGGAAGGAAAGCTAAGGGCGATAGTGACCTCGAAGGTTCTGGACGAGGGGATAGATGTCCCAGAAGCTTCCCTTGGGATAATAGTTAGTGGAACTGGCAGCTCGAGGGAGTTTGTACAGAGGTTAGGAAGGCTTCTGAGGAAGAGGGAGGGAAAACGGGCAAAACTCATAGAACTTGTCTCTAGGGAGACTTCGGAGATGAGAACGAGCTGGAGGAGAAAGAGAAGTAGGGAGTGGTGAAAGTTGCTGCCATCCGACCTCCTCAGGGCCAGAGTTTCAAGGGGGCGGATCTTTCCAATCTATGCGAACCTCGATTCGGGCATGCTTTCGCTTGCAGGAAGAATCGTTGAAACTTTTAGGAACAGTTCTGGCAGAAGGAAAGGCGATTTGATTAGAAAGCTGAAGGCATTCGAAGATGAAGGCTTCGACTACAGGCTAGTCAGGGGAATGGCAGCGCTTCTTGAGAGGATGTGCATCTTCGAAGCAGAAAGCCCCATCGATCCAAAGGAAGCCAGGATGATGGTCTTCGAGGAAGCAAGCAGAACCAAGGCCGTAAGCATGGAGGAGAGGAAGAAGGTGATCGATGGTGTTGCATCAAGGCTAGGCATCAATGGAAAAACTCTCGAGAAGGTCCTTTACAGTGACCTTGATGATGAGCTCATCCTCAGGAGTTTCAACCCAATATCGCCGGAAGCTCTTATCAAATACTACAACCTTTCGCTGACACAGACCCTTCTCTTAAGGTCCCTGAGGATGGTTTTCACAGCTTCAGGAAATTGGAAGAGCATCTTCAGGGCGATGAAAAGATTGGGGCTCATGTACTCGATCGAGCAAAAAGTTGGAGGTTATGAAGTTTACGTAGATGGACCGATGTCGATATTCAAGATGACCGACAGGTATGGGGCATCCCTAGCAAAGCTCCTGCCGAAGATCGTGGCGACGGAATCATGGTTTGCAAAAGCAGATGTTCTTGCAAAGAGAAAAAATAGAATATACGTGTTCGAACTCTATAGCAAAGAAGCGAAGGGCATAATGGAAGATGTCTTTGGCGAAGGGATTTCTGATGAGCAGTACGACAGTACAGTTGAGGAAAGATTCGCGAATTCCTTTGCAGCTTGTGGCTCAGGTTGGGCTCTGAGGAGAGAGCCAGAACCCATTTTGGCTGGAAGAAGCGTGCTGATTCCAGACTTCAGCTTTGAGAAACGTGGCATGAAGATTTATCTGGAAATCGTCGGATTCTGGACACACGATTACCTGGAGAAAAAGATCCGAAAACTGAGCTCAATCGTAAGCGAGGACCTGATCGTAGCGGTAGATGAAAGCCTGGCGTGCTCGAAGCTCCAGAAGCTGAAGGGGCGGATAATCTACTATCGAAAGGATGTGCCCCTAAGGCCAATCTTGGAATACTTGAAGCAGAGAGAAGAAGAATCTATCGAAGCGGAGGCGCAATTGCTAATGATGAAACAAATGCGATTAGAAGGCGACATAGTGAGCGTGGAAGATATTGCTCGGAAGTATGGTTTGTCAACTGAAGCGGTCGATAAGGCGGTTCAAAGCATCGATTTTGATGGCTACAGGAGGATTGGAAAGTACCAAGTATCGAATGCGAAGTTAGCGGAAATTGAAGGGAAGATCAGCAGCTTAGAGAACCTTGCAGATGCGCTAAAGGTCATCGAAGCATGTGGAATCAATGACCCTTTCGAGGTTCTCAAGGCTCTCGGTTATGCCGTGGTCTGGGAAGGCCTTAACGTTGAGAAGGGAAAGATAAGGAAAGAGCGCAGTCAAAGTTTGGACGATGCATAGCCCATTCCTTGGATTCACATGATGGCGAAACCAAACTGTCGAGGAGCAAGAATCGTTGGTCCGCCTACACAGCATACAGACATATACCGCCTGCTTGCGCTTTAGGATCGAAGGAAGTTGGGCACGGTCAAATTTGGAGCGGTGTTAAATGAGGTTCCCCAGATGTCCATTTCACCGAACTACCCAGAATTAGAAAATCTATGCAAGAGGTGCGAAGATGTAGGCTTCGATTCAGCATGGTTGATGGACCACCTTACCTGGGGACCAAATGACGCCGTGCTGGAGTGCTGGACCACGCTTTCGGCACTTTCTAGAGCAACTTCAAAAATTCATCTTGGTCCATTTTTCCTCTGCAATGGTTACAGAAGCCCCTCATTGGTAGCCAAGATGGCGGCCACCCTCGATGTCATATCGGGAGGGCGTCTAGAGCTCGGAATTGGAGCTGGCTGGAAAGAAGACGAGTACAGGGCGTATGGGTTTCACTTTGGTCTTCCTAAGGAAAGAATAGAAAGACTTGAAGAGGCAGCGAGCATAATAAAGCTGATGTGGAGCGGAAAACCAGCAACATATCGCGGAAAGTACTACGCCATTTTGGGAGCCATTTGCAAACCAGAACCTGTTCGGCCAGGAGGGCCACGCCTATGGATAGGAGGGGGTGGAGAACAGCTCACGCTTCGAGTTGCTGCCAAGCATGCAGATGCATGCAATTTCTCAGGACTTTCTACAAGCCTAAAGACATTTCGAAGGAAGTTGGAGGCACTGGAACGCCACTGTCAGTCGATTGGCAGAAAGTCCAACGAGATCGTGAAGTCCGTAACCCTTGAATTGCTTCTAGGAAAGGACGAAGCTGAGGCACGCCGAATTGAGAGGAGCGCACCATTTAGCAGGTCGCCGGAGGACCGTTTCGTTGGCACACCTTCGCGCTGCATCTCCCTTCTGCAGGATTTTATCGATGCCGGGGCATCTTACTTCATGCTTCATATCGAGGACCTTCTTCCAAGCATGGAGCTTTTCGAAAAGGATGTCTTAACATCTTTCCGTTGATCGGTGTTCCATCTTGGAGGCCATCAGGGTCGAGTCGGTGAACAAGTCATTCGGTCCTGTAAGGGCTGTCAAGGATCTAAATTTAGTGGTCAGGGCTGGGGAGATAAGGGGGCTCCTCGGTCCAAACGGCTCAGGCAAAAGTACCACAATGAAGATAATTCTTGGCATCCTGAGGCCTGACTCGGGAAAAATTAATGTGTGTGGCATCGATGTGAAGGAAAGGCCCGTCGAAGCAAGGAGCATGATGGGCTACGTTCCAGAAACGCCGCACCTGTACGAGTATCTGACCGCGGCGGAATACCTCGACTTTGTGGGCATGGCCTATGGTATCGATCCAGGCATTAGGAAGCAGAGGGTAATAGAGCTTCTCCAAGCATTTCAGATGGAGGAGCATCTGAATGAGATCATGAGCGGTTTCTCCCAAGGCATGAAGCAGAAGATAGCCATAACTGGAGCCCTTCTGCACAGACCTAAGGCTATCATCTTGGACGAGCCTCTGAATGGATTGGATCCGAGATCCGCTAGGATCGTGAAGGAGCTCATCCACAGGTTGGCAGCTGAGGGTGCAGCTATCCTGTTCAGCACACATGTTCTCGAGATAGCGGAAGCGATATGCCACCGAGTTACGATAATGTACGAAGGCTCAGTCTTGGCCGAAGGCTCCATCCAGGAGCTAAGATCGATGGCAGGTCTTCCAAGCCTGAGCTTGGAGGAAGTTTTCCTAAAACTTACCGGAAGCGAGGATACGGCAAAGATCGTTGAGGCTCTAAAGATATGAGGTCGATCATAGTCTTCAACCTCTCATCGGTTCTTTTCAAGTCATATCTTAGGGCAAGCAGGAGAAGCGGCGCAGCTCCTGCATATTCTAGGCCGGCAATCATGCTCGCCATCGATGCTTTAGTATTGGTATTGCCACTCGCTTCGTTGCAGTATGTTCTCCCCAAAATTCCAGATGACCTTATCGAATTTTTAGAACCGATCACATGGCAGACAATGGTTGGGCTCCCGATATTGCTCACATCCGCCATCATAACCGCTGGCATAATGTTTGAGCTTGGTCAGAGCTCAGGGCTCTCGTCAAGTGAGGCGGTGAACTGGCTTCCAGTGTCTCCAAGGGAGTATGTGGCTGCTTCAGCGATTTCAATGGTAACCATATATTCTCCTCTCTTTGCCATAACGATTGGTGCAACTCTTCCCTTAGCACTGAGATTCGGGTTTTTTCATGTTTGGCCAACCGCAATGGCACTCTCTGCCCTTGCTCTTCTGCTTGGAGCATTCATCGTTGAGGCTCTTAAGGCCTCAATGAACAGGGTATCGATATCTGTTTATAGAAAGAGCGGCAGGATCGGAATAATCTCGAGAACGGTTCTTCTCCTAGTACTCTTCATAGCGATCCAGCAGGTTTTCAACCCATATGTCCTGTATTATGTGCTTGGCGCTGTTGTTTATGGCGTCAGCCTCTTTTGGTTCGTTCCGGCGATCTGGCCTTCTGTGGCGATAGTGGACCTAATAGGAGATAGAGTTCTTTATGCAGCTGCATTCTCTGCGCTATCTGCTGCCTTCACCCTTCTAATCTTTGAAGTCGCTTCGAGCCTTAGGAAAAAATATTGGTCACCCACACCTCTATCGATAGTTATCAAACCTTCAGCTGAGTATGTGCCACATTCTATGGCTCTGAAAAGGTTTGGCATAGATCCTTTGGAAGCAGCTTTAGCCATGAAGGATTTCAAGGCACTTTTAAGGCGCAAGGACATGGCTAGGTTTTTGGCAGTACCCACGATGATGATTATAGCTTTCTTTTTACCAACGATGTTTGGAGGTTCTGAATATACCGGGAGGTCGCCGGGATTTTTCTTGGTCACTTTCATTCCATTCATTACCTCGTTCACGCTCTCCTCGATCTCAATCGGGCAGGAGGGAAAGAGCATGGTAAATCTATGCATGCTGCCAATCTCAACAAAAGCGATCATTAAGGGTAAACTTCTACCACCTTTTGCCATATCGGCAATAGGTACAGCTGTTGCTATCGTAGGTTTCCAGATAATAGCGCCAATGAGCATATTGTCGATAACGGCCACAATATTGGCTTGCACATTTGAAATAATCATTCAAGGATTCATAGGATTGGGCATAGCCACAAGGTACCCAGACTTTACGGCCGGTCCGAGAAGCAGATATGTGACCTTCACAGGCTTCTTACTGGGTCTATCGCTTGGTGGTCTAACCACCCTAGCAGCCTTCATGCCAACGGCCTTCTACATTTTGTCGAGCGAAGTTCAGGGCATTCCCTCTTTTCATGCCATTAACTTCATAACATCGCTTTTGATGACTATCGCCATCGGATCTTTTTTATCTTACCTCTCTTACAGGTATTGCAAGGGTGGAGTGCAGAACCTGATTTCAAACCTCACCTGAAAGGTATGCACATCCAAAGACAATCTTCTATCCCTTGGCTAAGCGGGCGACAAGGCATAAATCTTTGAAATGGCTTTAACCAAGACATGGCCGTAGAGAGGCTGAGATGCTTTATCCCAGTTGGCGGCCAAGCAAAAAGGCTAAGGCCTTTAACAAGCGATATCTCGAAGCCCTGCATCAGGTTCTTGAACAGGCCTCTTATCGAGTTCCCAATGGTGGAGCTTGCTGAACAGGGCGTGAGGGACTTCATTTTTGGAGAATGTGGCTATACGAACTACACGAACCTTTTTGACCAGTACAAGGAAGGGGTGGGATTCTCAGCCAGGTACAAAATAGAGCCGAGGGTGCACATCAAGCACCAGCCAAATGTCGACGACTTGGGGAGCGCAGACTCCTATAGGATCAACATGGAATACTACGATGTAAAAGATCCAGTTCTCGTTGTTCAAGGGGACAATTTATTCGACATAGATTTGAAAGATTTTTTGAAAAAACATGAAGAGAAAGGGGCACTGATGACGATAGCTCTGACGAGAGTGGAGAGGGTGGAGGAGTATGGCATAGCCGAGTTGGGCGAAGAGATGAGGATAAAGAGGTTCGTTGAAAAGCCAACAGCGGAGAAGGCTCCGAGCAATCTTGCCAACGCAGGGATCTACATCCTTTCTCCAGATGTCAGGAAGATAGTAGAAAGTGAGGAGATAAAAAAGATGGTGGAGGATCGAAAAAGGTTTGACTTCGGTTTCGACCTTATCCCATACTTGGTGGAAAAAGGTTTTCCTGTCTATGGTTACGAATTGAAAACGTGGTACGATGTCGGCAGCCCAGAAAGGTACCTGAAAGCCATGCTTGAGATAATGCATGGATCGATGAACATAAGGGTTCGGGAAGAAAGGGCCTTTCCAGACAGGAATGTCTGGATCCAGGGATACAGCGAAGAATCCATCAGGAGGCGCGAAGAAATAGTAAGGAAGTGCAAAGAGAACAAATTGACCATAGAGGGCGCGGCCCTAATCGGCAGACATACGAGGATAGGAGATAACTCAAAGATTCGAGATTCGAATATTGATAATTTCTGCATTCTGGGAGAAAACGTGAATGTGGAAAGGTCGGCCATCATGGATGCTGCGAAGATAGGGGATTACAGCCAAATATCGGACAGCATAATAGGGAGGAAAGTTGCTGTAGAATCGACCCGAGAAAACCCAACGCGCATCGAATCAACTTCGGTTATAGGCAGCAATGTCTTCATCAGGAGAGGATGCAGATTGGTTGGAACAAGAGTCAATTCTGGCCTTACCATTCCGCCAGGCATGACGTATGTGGAAAAATTTCTTCAGAGTTATGAGGATGTTGTCCAATTGGCGGCATGAGCTTCGAAGAGCCATTCAATCTCAATTACGCAATCTCTACTGTTAACAATGACAAAGTTTTACTCTTCCCAATCGAGAAGTCTCCTTTCCCCCTCTATCTTCTTGATTTCCGTAATGTCCTGCGTAACCTCAATCGTTCCGAGGTACTTTCCTGCCTTGTCTCGGACCGCGAAGTATCGAATGTGCACCAATCTGCCCCCAGTTTGGATCCAAAACTCCGCCACGTTCCTTTTCCCAGTTCTGAAACTATCCAGGATTCTGTTAACCACATGTACGCTCTTTTGCGGGTGGCACTGTTGCACTTTTCTTCCAATAACGGATTTTGTACGAACGAAGATCCTTCCTTCGGCCTTATTGAAATACCTTACAGCATCTTTTTCGTCCACAAACGTAATATCGACCGGAAGCGCATTAATTATTGCTTCGAGCTCATCCTTCGAGAGAGTTCCAGTTTCGAACCGAATCAATCCCTCAGGTGCTCGTTCTATTTCAGGTTTTTCGGAAACCTTTTTGGAGAGTTTTAAGATAGCATCCTTAGGAGTAAAGCTGCAGTATCCAATCTCATCGAATTCAACGACAGCTTTTTCCCATTCCTGCTCAGTTACAACCCGGAGTGCCATAGGGAATAAAATATCATTCTCCTTTGAGATGTGGCTCTCAAGGACTTTTGCCAAATACTGCGCAGATTCGCCAAGTTGTTTTTGAAACTCATGAAACTCCATGACCTTGCATTTCTCAATTAGGTTTTGGAGCCTCTTCTTCTCGCTCCTTATCCTGTCATGCTCCATCCACATTATCGCTGGAGGCTCCGTAATTCCATGTTTCTCTAGAATTGGAAACAGAACATTTTCTTCCCGCAAGTAATGCCTTTCAGCATCTAGGAGGCTCTTTACCAAGCCCCCAAGTTCCGTGATACGGAGGTTGGAGAATTCTGCCTCCCCCTCTTTCCTTACATCGTCCACGACATCTTTGAGTTTTCCAAGGAGCTGCAGGAGGATTTTGTGTTCCTCCATGAGGACATTGATGGGGTTGTGCTCATCAACATTTGGCTTTTCCAATCGCTCCTTAAAGACCTCCAAATGAACTTCGCACAACCTTTGGACCTCCTCTCTAGGTATGCCTTCCTCCACGAGTTCCTGCTCGACTTTGGCTATCTCCAAGGGACTTATGCCCTCCAAAACCTGTTTGAACCTTTCTTTCGCATCTTGTGGTTTTAATCCAGCATGCAGCTGCTTAATCATCTCCTTCAGCATTCTCTTCCTTTCTTCTTCATGATCCAAATTGCGCTCAAGCTCTTACTTGGCCTCGGTAAGGAAATGGTTTATTAACGTTTGCCAATATAACGGTGTTATAAAGTGATTCCCCTATCTGCAGATAAGACTAGGTCGTTGCAGGAATAAGCTCGCCTTATCCTTTCTGAATAAAGTTTTGCATGAAAAATGCCATCTGATTTAAAAAAAGCTTTTAGTAAATTCATATAGAAGCATTTTTGGCAGCAAGGACAACATGCTCGACAAAATGGTCTTCCGGAAGGGCTCCTACAAACTCGATCTTTTCGTTAATTACGGTCTTCGGAACAGCCATAACGGAGTACCTCTGCGCCAGTTGTGGAAACTCAATGGACTCGACCATGTCAGCCTTGATGAAGTCGCTCTCGATGGCCAATTGGTGGGCGGTCCTAACGGCCCTTCGGCAGTATGGGCATGTAGGGGTTACGAAAACCTGGATGTGGATCGGTTGGTTCAAGGCCTTCACGGCCTGCCTTGTCTTTTCGGTCAGACTGGTCGTTCCGGTCGAGACATCGATTACCGCCTCGACGAGGGACATGAATTCATATCCTGAAGGAATGCCAAAGAACCTTATGCCATAGTCCTTCATCCCGATCGGGACGATAGCCGGAATCTTATCCACTCCAAGCTCCTTTGCTTTAGTGGCATCCTTAACGAAGTCGTAGACCTCCAACTTGATCTTGTCGGATAGTGATGAAAGTAGTTGTGCTATCTCCCTCGTTTCCATGCAGAACTCGCACTCAACCTCTTGGGTGAAAACGATAAGCCTTATTTCACCCTTCATCCTCCGTTCCAGGTCTTTCTTTAGGTTCTCCCTGTCCTCTTCAGAGATCATATCATTCTCCTCCAAATGGCCAACTTAAGTATAAATTTTTCCGGTTCCTCCCATGAAACCTATTGGATTATGGAACTACGGTGCTTTTTATTCTTAAATACTATGATGCTTGAGCGAAACCTAGCGCCTGTAGCTAGAAAAACGCCTTCGGCCATAGCCGAAACTTCTTGTTGATTCGTATACTTTCTCTGATATGTTGTTCTGGATGTTAACACCAGGAATGTCAACGGACGATTTCTCGATCGTTCCAAACCTCCCAACATTCAGGCGGATTGAGCCTCTGAACGTTTTCACATAGCCATTCTTCACAGCTATAACGTCGTCGACCTTGACCTGCCCGATGTTATCGTCCCAAAGCGTCAGTATTACGGATCCAGTTTCGTCCCCTATGAGCGCATCCGCCACCCTGTGAGGAGTATTGTCCATCTTCGACATTATCTCTCTTGCCTCACTTATCGAAACGATCTTGGCTGTAACGTTCACGTTCCTGCTATCGAGTCCCAACGATCCAACCTTCGTTTCTACGCCTTCCCTTCTTCTCATATCTGACATTTGTGGCTCTTACCTGCTGACTTTCGCCATGCTAATCTTCCTGGCGCTTGTTATAAACGTTGTGCAAAGAAAATGGTCAAGTTCTCGAGTCAATGCTCAGGGCGTGCGCCTCAAGGCCTTCAAGTCTCGCCAGTCTCCTTGCCGATTCCCTAGCCTTTACGGCCTTGGCCCCGAATTTCTGGACCGAGATCAACCTTATGAAGTCATTGATAGAGATTCCGCCGCGAATTCTGGCATAGCCTCCTGTTGGGAGTATGTGGCTGCTTCCCGAAGCATAGTCTGCGATGGCACATGCCGAGTTCTTTCCAATCAGAACTGTCCCGCAACTCTCAATGTATTTCTGTAGCTTCATGGCGTTTCTAGCCTGAATAGATACGTGCTCTGGGGAAATGCTGTTGCACGCTTTCACAGCCTCAATAATGTCTTTGACAACAAGTACGAATCCGTTTTTCTCAAGAGAACGCCTTACGATCTCGTGCCTGCAAAGGCGATCCACCTTTGCAATTATTTCCATGTCCACTTCCCTAGCTATTCTCTCAGATGTTGTTATGAGGTAGACCTTCGACTCCTCCGAATGCTCGGCTTGAGCCATGATGTCCCATGCGATAATGTTGCTATCTGCAGTTTCGTCAGCTATTACCGCCAGCTCCGAAGGGCCTGCAGGCATGTCTATCGCAACACCGAAACTCGAGACGACCTGTTTGGCTGTTGAAACGTACATGTTCCCAGGACCAACTATCTTTTCAACTGGCTGAATCGATTCAGTTCCAAAGGCCATGGCTCCAACAGCAGCAACAAGGTTGCACCTGTAGATCTCCTCCAACCCCAACTCATGAGCAGCTGCAAGTATTGTTGGATGGATTTCTTTATTCGGCTTCGGAGGGGTGCAGACCACCACCTCTTTCACACCAGCAACTAAAGCTGGGACTGCAGCCATCAGAAGAGATGATGCGTAAGGAGCAAGGCCTCCTGGAACGACAATCCCAACCCTTCGCATGGGCTTAGCTACCCTCATGTAACTGATTCCACTATCAACTTTGATGCTGATAGGTACCTTCCCAAGTTGAGCTCTGGAGACTTCCCGGAGGTTCCTTATAGAGTACCTCATGGCGTTCAAATTCTCTTCGCTTATCTGACAGGTCGCAGCTTCGATCTCTTCCTTCGTGACTTTCAGCTCTTTGGGTTTGAGCTTAACATTGTCGAAAGGAGGAGGTTTCGAAGTGTATTCAAGGAGCGCCTCGTCCCCCCTTTCAGCCACATCTAGGACGATCCTTTCAACGTACTCCCTGATCTTCGTCCCAATTGAAATCCTGGCTCGATCATCCCTCGCCACTTCCTGAACATTCCCAATCCTTTTCAACAAAAAAGCTCACTTCCCCGGCAAATCTTCTCTGAGCCTATAAGGCTACTTCTTGGAAAGCAGGGCGATAAAGTATCCTGGCGAATCAGGTTGATGGATTGGGTTGAAGCGGATCGCATTCCCTCCTTCTAAGTAAACCTTGTCGCCAATCGGTGCATCAACTTCCTCGATTCTGACTTCACTAAAAGACCTGATAGCTGAAAGCACAACTTCCTCGTTCTCCTCCCTAGAAAGTGTGCATGTCGTATAAACTATCCTCCCGCCCTTCCTCACGCACCTTATGGCCTCACAAAGAATCTGCAGCTGCAGAGATGCAAGGTTTGCAACATCTGCCATTCTCAACTGCTGGTACAGTTTGGGCCTCAAGCCGATCGCCGTGCACGGTGGATCGACCATTGCACAATCCATATCGCTTACGACACCATCCCTGGCAAGATACCTTGCGTCGTATGTTATACATGTCACGTTCTTCACTCCCAACCTGCGAAGGTTTATCATCATCCTCTGGATCTTTTTCTGGTTCCTATCCACAGAGACAATTTTTCCTTTGTTTTCCATAATCTGTGCTATGGCTCCAGTCTTCCCACCGGGCGATGCGCAGACATCAAGGACATTTTCATTAGGTCTGGGGTCCAAGATTCTGCACGCAAGCATTGCCGGCAAGCTCTGGGGGTAAAATGCTCCATTAAGATACTCTGCCATCTCAAGGAACTTTGCTGTTCTGAACCTGCTGTTCGTCACGTCGATCGCCACCCCCCGCCTGTGTGCCAGAATTTCGCTTTCTCCTTGAACAGCAATGCCCTCTCCAACGACCTGTCCATACTTGTCTACTATGGAGACAAAGTTGCCACGTCTCACTCCCTGACATTTATGCACACCAGGTGCATACAGGTTTGCGCCGATCATAACTGCCTCGGCCGCCTCCTTATTGGCCACAATCTTGCTATCGCAAGCAGATAGGGGGAGGCCCTCCTTTACTGGAATGCTGATCGCCTCTTCGAGCTTCGCATGCTGCTCAGCATCGAGGCCTTGCCTGCGCAACAATTCTACAACGCACTCGGGCGTCGTCCTAATCCGATTGGCCCTGACAAAGTACCTCGTAGGGGGGTTTCGGAGCGCCTCAAGAAGAAGTTGCCCTTCTCCAGGTTGGGCCAACTCTAGGATTTGGCAAAGGTCCCTGGAGAAAAGCTCCAAACCACTGGATCCCAAGCGTTCAAACCTTGCGTTTCTTCACAACCCTTCTCTTCAAAGGAGTTCCACAGACGGGACAGGTTGGCTGCATATCTGATGGGTAAGTTCGGCGGCAAGCGGGACAGAAGAGAGACCAGGTGAAGGCAAGCGAAATGCCGGATGCAGCAACCGTTATGAATGGAACTCCAAGTCTCGTCGAAACGTTCTGTATGGCATAGTCGTCAGAGATTATGGTTACATCATGACCGCCTTCCTTCAGGTCCAAAGCCAAAGCTATAAGCGCCAGGTCCGTTTTCGAGAGAGCTGAACCTTCACCAATTGCCTTCACAATATCTCCAACGATCGCTACAGATTCTCTAGAAGGTTTTCTCGTCTTCAAGCTACCTGAAGAGATTGCCGTTTCGATCCTCATTGAAGGCATCGTGCTTGTCCTAACCTCCTCTATAACTCCAGGCACCGTAAAAGCATCTCCGCTTAGAGCTGTAGGCGCAATGCCTTGAATCAAGGCTGTTGCATCCAGCACATAGTACTTGCCCGTCTTTACCATCACTCTCCCTTTGCCAACCTCCAAGTTCTTTGCCCCATGTACCTCTTTGTGAACCTGACTAGATTCGTCCTGTTCTTCGAAGCTGCTACTACAAGTTCTGAGTGAAATGGGAATTTGCGTACAAATATTCCGTCAATGGTAACGGCTGTTTCGATTCCCTGTCTTATGGACTTGATCTTCATCTTCGCTGCTGAAGGAAGTACTATTGGCCTGATGGGCCTGCTTGCGCATATTGGTGTCAAGATGACAGCATCCAGATCTGTGCTGACTATGGGACCGCCAGCATTTAGGGAGAAAGCCGTAGAGCCCAGCGGCGATGAAACTATGGCTCCATCTCCTAAGACCTGGACCGTGCCAAAGTTCTCTATCTCAACATCGAGATAAGCCATCCTCAGGTGGGCTGTCAGGCTGATGGCAACCTCATTCGTGGCATCTGGAAGTGCAACACCATCAAGCCAGGATGAGATCTTAATGGCGCTCTCTAGCCTATAGTCATTGGAGAAAATCTTCTCAAGGGCCTCTGGAATCTGGTCTGGCAAAATTTCAGCCAGATATCCTTTCGCCCCAAGGTTTACGTGAAGGATTGGCGTGCTGGGATTTTTTACCATAAAGGATCCCCTTAGGAGGGTGCCATCCCCGCCGATGCAGACGAGAAGGTCGCAAGACAGCTTTCCTATCTGCGTTTCAAGCTCGTCCTCAGCAATAGCAAAGGCATCGACCTGGCGGCCTTTGGCGCACTCTTCGACCTTGGCAGCGGCCTTCTCGGCCTCCTTCATATCTTCCCTATACACGACGCCTATCCTATCAAACAATGCGCTTGCATCCAGACGGACATTAAACGCTCTATATCTCAAATGTGTTGTGGTCCGGCTAAAGCCAAATACCAGCACCCAAAACCTATAAACCATCGATAAAATGCGAATGTTGGCTGGTACAGAAAGCGGGGTAACGCGGGGGTAGGTTAAACCCCCCAATGCCAATAGAGCTTCAGCCCTGGCGATGCCAGGTCAAAGGCGCAGGGCTCAGAACCCTGTCTCGAAGGAGTTCGAGGGCTCAAAAAGGTCAATAAACGGCCGTGAGTCTCCCTCCCCCCGCACCTTTTTACCTTATTTCTGATTATTGTCCCAGTTTGAGCAGTTATGCATAATCACAACAATTTACTATGTACGATCACCTCGGGAACTGGCCTTTGCTGCTGGCGCAATGCTATTCGTCGTAAGCGATGAGATGATACCTGAAAGTCATAGGAAAGGGTTTGAGAGAGAAGCAACCTTTGGGCTAATAGTTGGATTCGTTGTCATGATGTTGCTAGACAACTTATTTACCTGAAAGGCTCAATCTTTTATCATAGGTGTCTCATTTACCAAAATCGTTCCCTCCCTAAAAAGAAGTTCTGCTATGGTCCTGCTGGATCGTCCAAGAGAAACTGAGGGGGAAGATTTGTACATCATCCAGGGCATCATGCTCAGATGCATTAAGTAGCTCAGGCAGGACTATCGGGAATAATTCTAGCACTGAGGAAGCACTGCAAGCCAAAGAGGACCTCGACCTATGAGCATCGATCCTCCACCCCTTGATCTGATTGGCTTTATGTCCTTTTTTCGATTATCTGAAAGGAATACTGCAAATATTAAGTGCGATTGTTATTCGGTCCCATTTTAACCAGAGCTGGGGAGGAGACTTATTAATAGGGCATCGATGTCTTCCAGACGATGTTCAGGAGAATTATGGTAGCAACCGATGGCTCGCCAGCATCCGAGAAGGCTATTGAGGTGGCTGCGAGACTTAAGCTCCTAATTAAAGAATCCGAGGTCACCGTAATTCATGTTTCAGAACCTCTCCCAAAGGTCGCATTGAAGCAGGGGGCAGAGAACTCACATGGCATCGTTGTGATTCCAGACTCTGCAAGGGCCGACCTTGTTAGGGAGAAAGACGAAATACTCGAGAAGGCGAGGATCATGGCCGAAGGCATTGGCATAAGGGTAAAGCTAAGGAGCAGGACAGGTGATCCTGCCTCTACAATAATCGATGAAGCTGAAAAGCTTGGTTGCGACCTAATAATCATTGGGGGCAGAGGATATGGCGGATTTAAAAACATACTTGGAAGTGTTACGACCAAGGTTGTCAACAAGTTTAAGGGATCTGTATTGGTTGTCAAATGAATCCAATAGTTCATAAAACGGCCTTTTGGACTCAAGTTCGATCCTTCTGGAAATTGAAATGAAATTTTTACCTAGCCTCTTTGACTTTCAGAAATGATATTCCTGTTAGGAGCCTTCCAAAGGCAGAGATCAAGTAACCTGCCTCGAGGCCCCTCCTTCTACCAAGCACCAAGATAGCAAACTGAGTCAAATTTCCACCTGCAACAGAACCTGCAAAATATGATATGCCGATGGCCATATTGTATATGGCGGTAAACTCTCCGACACGGTCTTCGGGGACGATGTCAAGGAGATAGGTTAAGACTGAGGCATTGCCTGCAGCGGTTATGACTCCCAAAAAAATGTTAAAGATCGCAAGTTGAAAGAAGTCTGAGGCATAACAGTACATCAGTGGCACTGTTGTGAGGGAAACGAAGTTGAAGATCAGGACTGGCCTCCTGCCGAACTTGTCTACCGCTTTGCCCATAAATGGTTGGCATAGAAGAGTTATGCAGATGTTGATGATCGATATAGCACCAACCTCCCACATACTGAGGTTCAAAGTTTCGGCCATGGTAATGGGGAAAAGAGGCCATGCGAATGTCAAGAAGAACCCTTGTGCCACGGAGAGCCTCAGGAAAAGGCCGAAATCGCTTTCTCCTCCCATCAGTTTGGGCAGATCGGAAGTTTTCAGAAGAGATGTTAGGTCGGTCATCTTGATGGGCTTACCAATTCGGGGCTCTCTTAATCCCATTAGGATTATTGCAGAAATAGAGCCAAGAGCGGATGAGACAAGAACGACAACGGTCAATTTTCCGCCCGAGTAATCTATCAGGGGACCAGCTATGGCGGTCGCCATGAGGCTGCCAAGCGACGAGGCTACATTTACCATCGAGATGACGCTTCCCCTAAGAGAAGCTTGCGTAAGATCCCCCAGAAGGGCGCTCCACGCCGGAATGGAAGCTGAAGCTATAAAGGAACGCAGGGAGAGAAGTGGAATGAGCATCTTTGGATCTTCAATGAAGATTATGGGTATCCAGAGAAGGGATGCTGCAAGACTCGAAGCAGCTACGATAGCAACTCTTTTCCCAATCCTATCGCTAAGTCTGCCCCACGGAACCTGAAGAGTGTACGTAAAGAGGTTATTGACCGATCGCATCCATCCGATATCTGCTGATGATGCCCCAAGCCTAACGGCATAAACAAATATGAATGGCGAAACCATTCCATCCGAAATCGAACCTGTAAAAGCTGTGGCATATACACGCCGAAGTTTACTTTGATTTGTTTTACTGTTAGGCAAGACTTGGCTTCCGAAGCCCAGAAAAAGGCACTCTTAAGTATGTTCCCTATGTACTCCCGCCTGTATGCGCGAGCCCATATATGATGAATCGAAAAGAGTTTGAACAATAAGTATTTGAGTGAATGTGCATGAACGAATGAGCTGCGAAGATCTGAGAGGACTGGCGAATTATCCAAAATAAAGGCTATTGAAGATGAAAAACGATGACATACTCCCTTATTAAGTACCCTGAAACGATATGTTAAGAGGGCCTGTAGTTCAGAACGGATAGAACGGGGGAGACTGAGCAACTCCCTGGGTGTGGGTTCGAGTCCCACCAGGCCCAAAAATTGAACGAAGATTCATCTTGCCAACTCTCAACCTACTGTGATTTGGATTGGAATGATTGAACTCGAGTGCCACCCAGATCTTGCTGGACAAGGACTTGACTTAACTTAATTCAGCAATCTTTCATGCAACTTCAAATTCTAAAATCCAAACTTCTTCTTTAAATGTCAATATTGGAACGTAAATGGGTTTTCCAGAATCGTCATAAGTTAGGGTGAAGCTATCAATGTGCACCTCAACGACATACTTTCCTGCGGGCAAGTTGCCTATTGGCACTAGTACCAACGGGTTTGTTATCGCCTCAGTTACAGAAACACCTTCTCCTGGATTCGTGAAGTTGGCTGAGAAGGATAATACAACAGGGTAGCTTTCAAGCCAAGCAAATGACTTGAGTTGGATTAGGTACCCTCCTGTTGGCAAATCTCCCCTAGAAACCAATATGCTCACAAATTCGCTAGTCGAAGCATTTTTTGTTTCGTGCTCCCTTAGCGTGTTCCAGAAATTTTCCGTCCCAAAGAATGTCGTTGGATCTCTGTTGGTAGCAATTACGTGGATACCTCTTTCGAATATGCCCACCCCTCCGTAGTAATCATATATCGCCCTATCCAATGGATTCGAGGTATTTGTGAAGAATTGGCGCTGATGAAGCCTCCCCTCCCAAACCTTCGTTCCTGAAATTTCTACTCTTATCTCGTACACGACATTTTCAGCCAAGACGACTGGGTACCTTATGGTTACGACAACACCATCTGCACGGTAGACGTAAGTTTCGCTTCCGAGCAAGCCCTCGGGCGTCTCCCTTCCACCACTCCACTCAACCTTAAGGGGATCGGGCAAACCTTCATATCCTGAATCACGAAGGTAGAGTATTGCATAATCACGCACGAAAGCGGGTTCGAGGAAAGCCTTCCTCCACTTCGTATAAACATCCTCCTTATACGTTTCCCTCCATGTGTAACCACATACGAGGCACCTCCAGATGAAGTTCTCGCTCCTCGATCCAATTGGTGTCAAAACGTATGGGCTCTGATCGTTAGGGCAGGCGATCTCGCTTCCCCAAAGTAAGTCGCCCAAGATTCCTGAAGTAACGAGAAGGGAAAATGCAGCTATTCCAAAAACCACCAGAAGAACAACCAACATGGTTCGCCTCATCCTTTCGCCACCTTTTTTCGCCATTCTATAGCACTCCTAACTTATCACAACATACCTTAGAACAACATTCATCGGATAGTTTTTAACTATTTATGAATCCAATCGCCCTATTTTATGGGATTTGCCATCTTCCAGACGAATTCGATAGAGATTTGCAGATGTGAAATAGGGCCATATCGTGACATTTTGAAATCGAAGGCATCGTATCTTGGCCTAAAATTCGTAATCCACTTAAGCACCTAAAGCAATGGGGAGATGAAGGCATCTTGGTCAAGAAGATTCCCCTGCCTTTGCAGGCTCCAAAGAGCTTGCTTGGAGAGGAAGCAGAGAATTGGTACAGGGAGAAGAATTTCATCATAAGGCCAGTTGTTCTCATAACGACCGTAAGCAGAGAAGGGAAGCAAAATGCATCCGTTAAGACGAACTTCATGACTGTTAGCTCAATGAAATCATATGCTTTTTACTGCAGCCCAGAACACCACACATACCGCAACATTCTGGAGACTGGTGAATTTGTTGTAAACGTTCCAACCGAAGACATAATAGGCAAGGTTCTCAAGGTTGCGAAAATTACAGTAAATCCTAGCCCTCCCGGTGTGAATGAAATTGAAAGAGCTGGGCTGACACCAATCCCTTCAGAAGAGGTAAGGCCGCCAAGAATAGAAGAATGTGTGGCGCATTATGAATGCCTCCTAGAATGGCATAAGGAGGCCCTGATCTTTGGAAAAGTTGTTGCTGTTTCGGTTGATAAGAGCTTTTTAGAGGGGGTTGATACGAGAAAGCTTTTAGTTATCGGAGCTGAAACAGACTCATATAGAACTGTGGGCGAAAAGAAGAAGTGGCCAAAAGTTTCATGAAAACAGATGCTATTAGGACTATAGGCGACGAAGATCAGGTTTCGATAATAATGGGTTATCTTATGAAGCCATGGTTTTTAAGTACCGACCACTTAAGGTGAAAGGTCGATTGATAAGAGCAGTGCTAACAAGACAGCGATGACCACAGATACAGTAACACAGTCCATCGATCTAGCCCTTTCTACAGCGGTACAGGTGTCCCATGGATTTGGGTATAACTAGATGCGTTCGTATCACAGTTTGACCATTCTCTCTATTGAACTAGAATGTGTGCAAATAACTACTTAACATCAAGTAATGGCTAGATTGCGTAAGTTACCATTCTTTATCCGATATGTAGGCTAATACGCAAGCGCTATCGAACTATCCGTATTCCTTGAAAATATCAAAGAAAGCGTTGCAGAAATACCTACAAGCCTTCTCAACCTTCTGCTTCGTTCCCTTTGTAAGGCTGTATACTATCTTCCTACCCTGCCTATGACCTTCTATCAACTTCTTCTCCCGGAGTTCCTTCAAGGCTGGATAAATAGTTCCAGGGGCAGGTTTAGACCCCCTCCTAATTGCGATCTCATTCGCTATCTCCTGGCCATACATAGAACCCTTAGATAGAATCCACAGTATCTGAAAGGACAGCATCCCCCTCATGTCGCAACATTCGGGGGCTTCCTTGCGTTGCCGTTCACGCTTCGTTCTTTTCTTCCCCCTCAACAAGCTTTATATCGTATGCCCGATACATTTAAGTATTGCTATCGGACGTCCTATATATATTGAATTGGCGCAACAATTCATGAGGAATTCGAAAATTGAGGAGCAGGCGAAGGGAATTAAAGAATATGTGAAGAAGAGGTATAGCGACATAGCTAAGGGCCAAGGCTCCTGCTGTCCAACATCATGTGAATGCACACCCTTAGTGTTTGATATTGGATTAAAGCTGGGATATTCTAAGGAGGATCTCAAAAGCGTTCCAGAAGCCACGAACATGGGTCTTGGCTGTGGAAATCCAGTGGCATTAGCGAGTCTGAAGGAAGGAGAGACTGTTTTAGATCTAGGCTCCGGTGGAGGGATCGATACCTTTCTGGCTGCGAAAGCTGTTGGACCAAGCGGAAAGGCTATTGGAGTTGATATGACTGAAGAGATGGTCAAGAAGGCAAGATCTGCTGCAAGAAAGTATGGTTATGAGAACGTGGAGTTCAAGTTGGGTGAAATAGAAAACTTGCCCCTCGAGGACTGCTCTGTGGATGTAATCATAAGTAACTGTGTCATCAATTTAACGCCTGACAAGGAGAGCGTTTTTCGAGAAGCTTACAGGGTTCTGAAGCACGGTGGGAGAATGATGATCTCGGACATTGTCACGGAAGGGAAGCTGCCCGAGGGAGTCAGGAAGAGCTTCGAAGCTTGGGCCAGCTGTATAGCGGGAGCGATGGAGAAGACTAGCTACCTGAAGATAATCGAAAAGGCGGGATTCGAGAATATCAAAATCGTTTCTGAGTCAAAATACGAAATCGACATTTCTGATGAACTAAAGGGAAAGATAATCAGCGTGAAGATCGAAGCACACAAGACCTAGAAACGAGATTGCAGAGACAGCCGATCGATAAGCGCTTTTCATATCGAAGGATTACTGGATGAAATTAATCACATCCTCCTTGACATCCTCGAACTTTGGTAATGCTCCAATAATTATTGGTTTCAATTCCTTTTGCCAATATTTTCCAATCTGCTCAACTCTTGCTTGGAAATGCGATTTATCGAAAGATCTGCCATAAAAAGCCAGCTTCTTGTTTATTAAGCCTTTGTCAGGAGTTACCATTTTCTTTACAACAAGAAACCATGTATCGTAAAGGTCTCTTGCGTTTCCCCTTACCATAATGGCTCTTAACTTTTCAGAAAGTACTTCCTTTAAGTTCATTCCTTTCAAATAAATCATAGGTATTCCATAGAAAGGCTCATCCAATGTTAACGATATCGCTTCCGTCAGAACCCTCTCCCTACGGCCTATCTCAACGTAAACATAGCAGGTATCCTTTTCAGTTCGGTAAAGCGGGGCTTGCGCTCCTATCCTGAAAGAAAATGTGAACCTATCGTCTTTCATTATCTTTAATTCATTATGAACACCGAAAAGCTCAAGTGTTCTATTCACTTCTTGGGCGATTTCTTCTGTTATTTTTCCTTCTGCTGTATAGTCAAGATCCTCGGAGAATCTGTTTAATCCGTGGAAATACCAAAGATAAGTTCCGCCTTTGGCAACGATTGGAAAAGTGTTCAGAGAATAGAGTATCAAAGCCTGCACATACCTCTTCTCTTCCTGCCAAGGACTTAATCTTCTCATCTTTGCGATAGCTATGATCTGGCTCCTATCAAGCATCGTTCTCCACCCATTCCACTACTCTCTTCGCCCTGTAGTCATTCAGATTCCTGTAAGCCCTTACCATGGAGGTCAATTCGACCTTATCCAAATCGAGCCTCATCTTACTTGGGTAGAGGTCGAAGTATATCAGATCCATGACCGCCTTTGTGGGCTTTGCCACAAAGATGTAGCCTCCATACCTCTCTAAGCGCTCATATCCGAAGAAAAGCGAAGGGCGTATCTTGTGGTACTCAATTTTAAGATGCTCTAGCCTCAAGCTATTCCTTGGGGTTACACATTCAACTATCGTGGGTATCTGTTGGACCATATTTTGGAGGTAGAGCGCTCCCATAAATGAAATGTAGGATGGCTCTATTAGCTGGGAGGCGATAACGAAGGGATCTTCTGTGAAAGATATCACCCCCTTCGCGATCCTATGGGCAAACCCCTTTTTCACCAGTCTATCAAAGTAGACCTTAGCATGCTCCCTAGGTATCAGAGTCAAGTTTGAGAGCTGAAGGGGATTAAGGATAAGTCTCTTCCCGCTGAGAATCTTGTCCCTTATCTCGTAAATGCTCCTACGCATTATCACATCAAAGTAACAAATTTGTTACCCAAATAAAACTATTTCGATTTAGCCTATTATGGGCGTCTCCTACATGGGTCTGAAGGGCTATGCCTCAAGCTTCATATTCGTTGCACCGATCTTGATGTATCTCAGGAGCATGGGCAGAGTTCTCGAGCTTGGAAACGGTCCACTCAACCTCGATTCACTGAAGTACAGAGGTGGAGTTTAGGCGACGCTGCATGCAGTCAGCATCTTCATTGTAATACTCGGAGGTTTAAAATGTCGAACAATTGGTAGACCGAATCTTGAACGATGTATCAACTTTCAAGCACTAGGAGGTTAATTATTTACAACCCATGCTTCTTGTAATTTCAATGTCGTTTGTCACCTTTGATGATAGAGGACTAGAGCCCTAATGGAATTTTCAGACACGATAGGGTGCTATGGATAGGGGGTGAAGACGAGCACTCCTATAATCAAACTATCCATGAGGAGTATCGCTCTCCTTCGGTCTTCGTACATCTAACTTCGTAAAGCATAGCATCGAGCGTCTTTCTGACCATGACCAGATCCTCCACAACTTCAGGTAAAACTCCAGTCAGATCTTCTTCAATCTGTTTTAAGATGCGCACCACAGAACTAAGAACCTCTCTTGCATTTCCAAACCATTCTATGTTCTCCAAAGTGATTATGGCCTCTTCTAAAGAACTTTGGGTCCTTAGAATCTTGTAATTCCTCGATCTGAGTTCGGCGATCTCGTTGGCATACATCTCAGCTTTAGGCAAATCCTTGTTCACCTGCGCACAAACGCACAGATTGAAGAGTTCTTTTTCTTTCAGTTTGTATTCTTGAGTTATTTCATTGATTTTACAACAATCATTCCTAAGCATCGAGGCAATCTCAAAAATCTTCTTTCTCACTATTATCGTTAGTTGATAAATAGTTTTTTCTCCTTCTTTATCTCTTTTCAGGACTAATCCCTTCTTAGAGGGGATAAGAGAAGAATATAAAAATTGTTTACAATGTGTGCTCTTAAGAAATCAACTAATATTAGGGCTTTCAAAGGATAGCACTAGCTATTAAGCATGAATAAGTCATATTACCCATACCACCTTATTGTATTACAAAAAACTCAAAATTAAGTTATCTCCGTCTGGTATAGCATCTTGATTTTCCCTCAATTCGGACAGTGCGTACTAAGATTTTCATCGACTATCCTAACCTTCTTGGCAGGCCTCATAGCAAACTCGATGAAGGGCTTGAGGGGTTAGATCGCTGTGTACCTCCATCTTGACGACAAGTATGGATGGATCATGGAGTTCTAAAGAAGATAAGATCTGCAACATGCTCAAGAAAAGAAGATAGAAATAAACGAAGAACATTTGGGCACCAGAATTAACGAACAATGAGGGCAGGCATTCGGAAGAAGATGAAATGCCAATGGACGCACGCAAATTACTATCATTTGGGGCAGTTGAGAATCAACCCATTTTTGTGCATACAGATCCATAAAACTTGAATTGCTGTTATGCAGCTCTAATAAACGTGCTCATGATGACGTTTACATTATGTAAACCGGCGAGTAGACGCAAACTGCAGGCTGCAATAATTATGATATAGTTGTTCAACCGGAAAATCTTGTGCACATTGTATTTTCTGTGTAAGTGGTTAAGGACCTGAAATGCTGCAACGGTGATTAAAAACCATCCAGCTTCGAAAACGATGAACAGAGCTGGGTTTGTCAAAAGCCAGGCTACAAATGGGTTGATTTCGTAAGCGAGATTCGAAGAGACGCTCCATGCTGTAGTCGTCGCATCAACGATTGTACACAAGCCCGAAAAGAGTACGAAGCATATTTCTTGGGAGCATCCTATCCTGCTATGCAGTGCATATATTATCTGTGATATAGTGCTCCCTTGTGCAGCCTCCATGGAAGGCACCAGCCTCTCCTTATGTCACCAATTCACGGAGGCCATATTAAGATTAACGGTCGTCCAATTAAGAAAAGGAAGGCATCTTCTTCTATAGAGATTGTTGTCGATAATGAGCATTCTCCAAAACTCTTGATGGAGATGACGCGAAATCATCTAAATTATGGTTAATCGATCACTACCTGGCAGAAAATACAATTAATACCATCTGCAGGTTGGCCTAGCATTGACTGCATTGGCCTCGCCAGCAGCGGCCAAGTCCAACCTGTAGATGGTCCGCCTGGAATATGCCGGGTCAGGAGTTGAAGAGAGCCACCCTTTCCTCTTGAGTTCGCTGAGAAGGTTCCTCACATAGCCAGCTCTTAGGCCAAGCGCCTCTTCAAAATCTTCTGCTCTGAAGGGCCTTCCGCCGGATCTCTCGAGTAACCTTTCGTAGGCACTCTCTACATAGGTCATGATTCATATTAATCATATGATATATAAGGTATCTTGCCTTGAATAACCCTAAAGCATATTAAGCCAGATCCTAAGCTGAAATAAGAGGAGTGGAAAATGTCTGAAGAACTCTCAAGAGAAAAGTTTGCGTTTCCAGTATTGGGCCAGAGAGCTCCGGACTTTGAAGCTGTAACGACCCAGGGAACTCTGAGGCTCTCGGATTTCCAAGGGACGTGGCTAATCCTGTTCTCCCATCCGGCCGACTTCACGCCCGTTTGCACGACGGAATTCATCGCCTTTTCTCACATCTATGACGAGCTGAAAAAGAGGAACGTCGAGCTACTGGGTTTGAGTGTGGACAGCGTCTCTTCCCACATAGCGTGGGTTAGGAACATTGAGGAGAAGATGGGGGTTAAGATACCTTTCCCGATAATAGCGGATCTTAACAAAGAGGTTGCCATGAAGTACGGGATGATACATCCGGAGCAGAGCAAGACTGAGACCGTGAGATGTGTATTCGTGATAGATCCTGAAAGCAAAATAAGGGCGATGCTCTATTACCCACTCACGACAGGTAGAAACATGCAGGAAATTTTGAGGTTGGTGGATGCTTTGCAGACGTCGGACAAATACAAAGTGGCCACGCCCGCCAACTGGAAACCCGGCGACCCTGTCGTGGTTCCACCTCCATCGACAACGGAACAGGCGGAGGAAAGGCTCAAAGAAGGTTATGAATGCAAAGATTGGTACATCTGCATGAAGAAGATCTAAGGGCGTTGATGTCATGCCCTGCGTGTCTCCAGATGGAAAACCGACATCGAGCGGGATAACGCTGCTCAAATCCTTGAAGTCGAAGGCGTTGTCTCCAGAAGAGATAGCGAATGAAACGGGCCAACCCCTGTTTCGTGTGAGGAGCGGTCTTCGGGAGCTCATGGGCGTCGGATTCGTGGAAGAAGAGGCAGGAAAGTACAAGCTTACGAAGAATGGGGAAGCAATGCTTCAGTAGCGCCTGACGTTAGTAGTTCTCAAGATTCAAACCCTCTGCGTCTTTCGTTAACAAGCTTGCTGTAATCGAGGGCATCCATTTGAATAGCATGGCTTGTGATTTCAACCGAACAGGCATGATGCTCGGAACAAAATTTTTCGCACTTTTCAGCCCATACCTTCTCTTTGTAGGCAAGGCCACATTCTTCGCAAAGATAGAAGGATATGCTTTCCTTTTCAATTCTTTTTACCATACGGTAAAAGTGCAATCCTTAATTAATTAAATGTTCGCATATAGAAATAATTTCCGGTTTTTGTAATTATTTTTAACGAATGGCAGAAATGAATAAGACTTTATCTATCTTGTTAGGCAATTTTGAAAGGCTTACCTGCACGAACCTCTAAGTAGGTGAGTTTGAACCCCTTCACCAGATATAATAGCAGAGCTAATGCTCTTTCATAGGATGTCAGCTCCTTCGATTCCGGTACAAGAGCTTCAAGTTGCAAGGAAAGATTTCACCTTCTTGATATCACGTTGAAGAACTCTGCAACGACCAATTCCGTGATTATTCCTTGAGGTACTTCGTCCAAGCATGTTCTAGCAGGGGAATGAAGGCCATCGGAGGTATCTAGGACCGATACTAATATGCTTGTATCGATGTAAGTAGCCATGTCAAAACCTTTCCCTAACCTCTACAGGGGCGAAAGATTGATTTTGAAGCTGGGGTTGGCCGAATCCTCGCTCGGCAGATTTTATACGATCCCATACACGTATCAGGTGGCTAAAAAGGCTGCGTAACTTGGTGCCTCGCTCGCAAGGAGGGGAGAGATGTTGGCCTTTGCTGACGTTGCCATAGCCGTTGCCGCTATGGCACATGGATTCATTTTGGTAACAAGAGATGCGAAGAGCTTCAAGGGAATCGAAGAACTGAAGCTTTAACTATTAAACAGAAATGTTAGATAGAGTTACGGGATGCGAAGCATCTAACCATTAGGGTGAAAAATGCAAGATAGTTGAAATGTGGGAAAATTTATAAATTCCCACAATCTTAATGTATTATGATGGTTATGAGGGCCTCAAAGGTAGACGCTAAGGGCAGGGTAACTATCCCTAAGGAATTTAGGGATTATTTAAAGTTGGGTGGAAGAAGGGTCAACTGGATACCATTGGGAAAGAGGATAATCGGCTTAGAACTCATGACAAAAGGGGATGATGAGTTGAAAGAAGTCCTTACTTATCTTGAGGGCCTGAGTACCAAGAAAATTGGCCGTTTCGGAAAACCCGAGTATAAGGAGATTCCCAAATCTGAGTTGTGGCTAAAGGCCTTATAGAAGTGATGCTTTACGATATCCTTCTTGGATTCGGGTATTATTTGGCGCGTACTGGACCCGAAACATCCTGAGCGGGGACCATGCCTAGAACTTGTGAGGGAATGCTTTATTCAAAAGCCTAAATTGATATTTGGGCTCAACGCTGTCGTCGTTATCGAGACCATGATACTTCTCGTCAAGAGGTCGAAGATCGAAGCAGGTAAAGCATCCAACCTCCTTTGGAATGGTCTCCTTAGGGCTGAAAGCAGGGTTATGGTGTATCCGATCTATCGCGACACGCTGAGAGGAGCTTTCGACCTACAATCAGAAAATCCTGACGTTGAATACCCAGACTGCGTGGTAGCTGCCACCATGATGGAAAACGGAATTACCCGCATTTATACGACAAATCCCAAACACTTTAAGAGGTTCAGATTTATTAAAGAAGTTATAGACCCTCGAGGCGCATGCAGCAGTGAATAAGCCTTTAGGAGTACAAGCGCTCTAGGAGATTCCAAAAATATATTTCTAATTCTTTGCACATGGAACCCTCTAATAAAAGTCTAAAATTGTTTCTCGACCATCTTCATGACTGCTAGAATTCTCGTATTATGGCTAACTTTCATTTGGGTATTGCGGCGGGGCCTTCCCCACGAACTCCATGATCTTAGGTACATCGCGCCCTTCTCGGCGGGCACTATGCCCTTGAGTTGGATGATGAAGTGCCACTTGTCTCCGTAATCGAAGAGAAACAGCAACCTTTTGGAAGCTTATCACTCATTAGTGGAAGATTACAAAGTGGAACGAGAAGAAGCTTATCGTAAGCTTGATGCATTAACTAGAAGCAGGAGAATAAGGTTTCTACCTGTAACAATCGAGACCGCAAGAAAATCTTTGGAGATAGCAAAGCTCCATGGGGTCAGATCCTTTGATGCAAACTTAATAGCTTCAGCGGAAACTAACGGAATATCTATAGTCGTAAGCAACGACGAACATATCGCTAGGCTATGCAAGGAGCGAGATCTCGTCATCGAAAATCCAATACCCAAAGAAGTTACAAAGAAAATGAGAATATAGCGACATTACAGGGAAAAGTCGTACCTTCAGGCACACACTCGTCCCTCACCATCGAGCATGTTCTGATCGCCTGCCTTCGCCACTGGTTGTGGTGATTCGATGTTCGAGAAGATATTAGCTGAGAACTGAATTTTCATACGATATGTGCGCTCCACGAGTGCATTAAAGGAGTAGTCAACTACGATTTGGAAAGATAATTTTAGAGGCAGTATGGAGATTTTAGAATCTATACATGGCTCTTTTGGGTAAAATGATTGTGGGCAAAAGATGAAAAATTACAGGAAATTCTTCAAAAGATAAGGGAATTTTCAGAAATTCTTATATGCGATGTCCAAATCTTAACCGCTAATATTTACATACCGATGCAAGATCTTGTTCAATCTCCTTAGCAAATTCTTCATCAGTGAAGGCTTTTAGTCGGATTTTTGTAGTATCATAAAGATCCATTATTTCTTCCTCAAGGGCTCTAGAATAATTTGCTTTTGAGTCTATCTCATCAAGCATCTGAATCAATAGTTTTCTTTCTTCTTTGGGCATTATTCTAGGGTCTGTCATTGCTGCTGCTCTAGCATATATTCCCTCGTCCAAGAGATATTTCAGGGCTTTGAAAGGTAATTCATAGTATTTTCCTATCGCTCCTGTTCTTTGTGTAAATCCTTCCGGTGCTGCAGCCTTAAAAGAAACTCTTACATAGATCTTATCTTTGAATTCAGCAAGCTCTCTGACATAATCCCTATCGTTTCCAAGGATTATCCCATTAGTTTCGAGGATGAACAAAGTATATTTCGATTCTTTAACAAATCTTAAAACTTTTAGCAGATGCTCCTTTCCTATCGTTGGCTCACATCCTGACAAGCGAAGTTTGCTAACTTTTGGAATAAGCTTCCTCCAATACTCAGAATAAACTATTCCATCATCAGCTGCTTTAAACAAATTTTGAGCCACATCTTTTGGAGAATAAAATTCCCCGTATTTTTCTGGGAAGTCCCTAGACCAGTTAGACCAACAATAAATGCAGCGCAGGCAACAACCAGCAGCATAACCTGTAGCTATCCCTCTGTAAACTGGAACGGAGTAAAAGTCGGTATACTTTCTTTCCAGTCCTTCTGGTCCCTGTCTTGTTACAATTACCTCTGTTCGCCTAGCAAGCTCAATTGGGTTAAACGGTTTGAAACTTGGAGTTAGGAATCTTTGGTATTTATCCATGTTTTCACGCCTCAATTTCAATAATTTTCCTTCTAGATTTAAAACCTGCTTGAATTTGACTTAGATTGATGAAACTTAATGTTTCGCAAGTTTTTATATGTTCTTTTGAGGGCCGCGTTATCTTCTCCATAAAGCTACCTCAACCCTCCAAGCCAGCCTTAACGTTTCGAGGATAGAACGATAATACTTGTTACAATCTGCTGCTACAGCCATGCTCAGCATGGCTATGAAGACTATGTGCACATGGATGCTGACCGAGTTGATCCCCTAACCATGATTCTGTCCAGACCCAGAAGTACCTTCGCTCTAGAGAAGACCCTCTCCATGGATGCCCTTCATCCTCCTGTAGGTCCTAGATGTCGGCTTTACCTTGCCCTTGCCAGACCACTCTCGGACTCGTTGCTCAACGGCATGAGGATCAAGGCGTTCAGCATTGGCCTGAATGGGTAGCCAGGATTGCCAGGCCCTTTAGGCCCATCCTCTTCCTCCATCTGGGGGATGTCCAGAGAGCTGAAAAGCTCCTCCAGTGAGATTCTTATGCTATGATCCATGATGGAAAGAAGCTATCCCGAGCTTAAAACGAATTATGAATAGCCCTAATATATTAAAATTTAGCTTTATTGAAAGGGCCCTAGATAGCAAGATCTTACCGTCGACGTTCAGGAAGGCCGCATGAAGATGCTCTTAGATCAAATCATTGTCCCCAGTGGAGCTGTTAAATTAGTGAAAGAAGAGATAAAATTGGGACAACTTTAACCATTCCAGGTCCGATGAAATCTCCTGACAGAAGGATTTTTGAGATCAATATTTGGAAAATCCATTTTTCAACTTTCTTGATTTCTATGCCTAGATCCTTAATTAAGAAATCTGCATCGTTCTAAGTATTAAAATTAAACTCAGAATCCAGAAACGCCAAGTTAGAGGATGGTCGATTGCTTCAGTAGCTTACATACTACTCTGCAACCCAAATTTCAAGCAATAATTTTAACCTTCTAAATCTAATCCATAATGGTCACATTCATGCATTATCAAATTTTCTCTTCATTGAAAATATTATAGCGCCAACTGGTAAGAAACTGTAACCGATTCTTTGAAGGGCGGAATAGTTTCAAAGTGGTACTCAACCCCTTCATTCTTATCCCGAAAGACATAGACTTGTAGAGGCATATCAGTTCCGCCTTTTAGAATACAACTTACCTTCCCCTCAGCTAGATTGTGAACCGCCTCCACAATCCTGCAGCCACACTTATTCTTGGCGTATTGAGCAATGTATTCATAGCTTTTATGGATCTTGTGGTACTTCGATGTTAACTTCTCCACTTTTGTAAAGATCGCTCTCCATTCCTCAAGGGACAATGCAGCTATTCTTTGTTCGTGGCACATAACGTTTCCGAAGAAGAGGCTGTCCAAGCCCCTTTTTATCTGCAAGGCCGCCTTCTCAGCCGCAGCATCTATGTCGTTAAATTTGTTTTCATTATTGAAGACCGTTTTCCCTCCAAGAAAATCGGGACCGAGATAGGCTTGAACGATAAAGAAGTCACCAGTCTTTGCATCTGGAAAGTCTTGCGGTATTTGAATATAGTCAAAAACATAAGAGCTGCTGTAGTCATGTTTACCATATGGTCCATTACGCCAGAGGCAAGCACATGGATCGGAATATGCCATACCGAACAAAGCATTGAACATCACATATGTTTGTCCCCTCTCTTTTAAGTAACGCAATGACCGCAAACCCGGATTCTGCCAGTGGGGATCGACAACCTTGCTGGGAACTATGCCCCATCTCCTGAATTTTTCATCAACCTTAGCGAAGATTTCATCCAGCTCCTCATACGTATACTCAAATCCATGGGTCCTTTGGTAAATGAAATGAGCTGTTTCAAAATCCAACGTTTCAGCAAAGGCATGAGCTGAAAATTCTGCTAAACCCTTGTCATATTTCTCTTTTATCTTCCTCTCGTCCTTCTCATCCACCTGATCTATAAAGAAACTTACATGGGGTACATATCCAAACTCATTCAGAACATCGATATAACCGAGGTTGACCACTGCACTATCGCTTCCTTTTTTAAAGGGGTTGCTTGAACCATAGCAGTCGTCGAATTGGCAGGTAACGAAGGGAGGCATCGCCATCATTAGGAATGGCTTCTTTGCGGCCCAGACTATCGATTTCCAGAAGATGTCGTCAAGCCCAGAGGCGTGACCGAGATATTCGTCCAACCAAACCTTGGGTGAGATGGCAAATTGTACAGCTTTTCCCTTTCCGGAGCGAGTTGCGAAGACAGCTGGGACGCCTTCAGCCGATCTCAGAAGCGTTATGGCATTCTTTAAAGCTTCAACATGGGCGATCTCTACAGGTCTTTTGAATTCTATGGTTTCTCCCAGCTCGCGAGTGCCAGTTATGTAGTGCGTATCGTTGCAGACCCTTACAAGAGGAGTACTATATGCAGAGACCTCTCCAAACATGCCTAGTGCCTCCCTGAACGAATTTGAGTACTGAGCTACATCGCTATCGAAGTTGACCAATCCCACGCCTTCATTCACAGCATCGATCAAAAGGCTCATCTCTTGGGATGACAGCCTTCTACCCAGACTTTCTTGTGCGATCACTATACAAGAATGGGAAAACACATCCTCTTTGCAAAGTTTTTTCTCTCTAAGGTCTAGGATCTGGTATGGCATTCCAAAATGTTCAAAGGCAGGAAACATGCTTGACTGCGGTCTACAGTGTAGCAAGCTACCGGCGGAAGCTTCCGATGTATCTATCAAAGCGATTAAGGACATGTTGCCTTTTGCTTCCTTAAATTGAGTCCATTCTCCATTTTTCAACGAAGTCATGATAACAGATCAGTTTCAAAATTATGCGTTTAGATATTTAAGATTTTAGAACTAGTTCTGTGCTACTACAAGAGGAAATGGAGCATAGAGACGAGCTACAGAAAGATCAGAGAGTTTTTCCAAAAATAATTCGAGGTAGATCATGCGCATCCTCCACCTATTTCTAACATATCTGATTTACAATGCCTGGTTCATCCTCAACATAAAAACCAAGGAGAAGGAAACGGCCATAGCGATAAAGCTCAACTATATCTGGAATATTTTCATGCTTTTCCAGGTGGGTGAAGAATATCAATATTTGCATCTCCAATGCGAAATCGTTCGTTGCTTGGTACCGGCATATTGATTGGCTCAGGCCGATCTTGCTCTCAAATCCATCATCTATCTCTCAACCATTGCCCGATGATGCTCCATTTTCAAAAGCATGTACCATACGATGACGAGCATCTCCTTTGCTGTAGCAGCAAGTTTGCCTTCTGCAGTCCCAATCCTTTCTTCGATTCTATGGAAGGAATTAACCTCTAGTCATGCATAGTTGCAGTATCGATCATGAACCATCATCCTCAAAAGTGGCTATAATGCGATCGGTCTCATGGATAGTTAACAACCAATTATCAATGTCAATGCAATCTATGACGAAGGTATAGCGGTCAAGGAAGAGTAACAAATTTACAATTATTATTGCATTGCGAGATGCATGGTCTAGGGAGACAAAGCGAGTGTATTGAAGATGATGCCAAATAGATCATGGTCTGCCTGTGTGAGTAAGGCAAGCATGCCCAAGATTGAGACCTAGCGAGCCATTTGAAAGGAATTACGAGTTCATGAATAGATTTATAGAGCTAACTTAAGTATTTAGTATAGGAGATGGAGATAATATGGCTACTACCTTGGGTGGGTTCCTAATCGGCTTTGGACTATGCCTCTTAATCATAATCCCGCTAAGCTGGTGCATATATAGTCTATCGAACATAACTATACCAATATTTTTTGGTGGCATATTAATTATTATCGGAATGTATTGCATTGTTAGAGCAAAGAGGCCACCTAAGGAAGAGAAGGAGCTTCCTCTACCTCCTCCTCCACCGCCTATGCCTAAGCAAATCGAGAAGCGTTGGAGAAGTCAATTCCGCTGCAATGCTTGCGGGCAGATATTCTGGATTGATGAGCACAGAATAAGGATTCC